>Ga0256405_10007227_pt1 | contig 16961 bp, 14 predicted proteins | sample RumenRJG_02DNA_FD_189096 | JGI IMG/M metagenome (GOLD analysis project Ga0256405, IMG submission 189096) | Bovine rumen microbial communities from Lethbridge, Alberta, Canada - RJG_02 | ecosystem: Host-associated > Mammals > Digestive system > Stomach > Rumen | place: Canada: Alberta...
CGCCGCGCTCTGACGCCATCCGTCGGTCTGGTAGAGACCGTAGGACACACCCCTCAGATACAGGGTCCGGGGAAGATCGGAGTAAACCTCCATCACGGCCGTATCCATCGGGCGCCGCGGTCCCATGGTCAGATCCGCCCGGTCCGCATAGCGGTTCCAGTCGAAGGCGCCGATGGGTACGGACTGCACGGCGTCCAACTGCTGCCGGGACGGAGAAGACCCGCCTCCGTTTCCCCCGCCCGAGCCGTTTCCGGACCGGGATCCGTTCCGGCGGGCGTTCAGCCTTCCGGCGGCATCCCGCCAGAGCTCCACCGAGCCGGTCACGATGCGGTCGGCGAATTCCGGACGTTCGTAGAGGGTCAGCGCCGCCCGGATCCCGCCCGCGAACAGCAGACCGGGGATCAGCAGGCCCAGCAGGACCGCTCCGGCCGAATCCGAACCCTTTTCCAGCAGCAGGGAGCAGAGGACCAGCGCCGTGTGCAGGGCGGCGAACAGCACCGTCGGCACAAGGGGCGGCATGGCGCTCATGAAGACGGAGACGGCGGCGAAGAACAGAAGATCGAATGCCGTATACCACAGCACGCCCCGGACCCGGGAGAGGAACAGGATCAGCAGCAGTCCCGAGAGGGCGGCGGCGAACAGGGGGATCCAGAAATAGGCCGGTCTGCCGAGCCCGTATTCCAGCTCCTCCGTGCCGGGAGTCTGGCCCAGAGCCAGCTTCATGACCGGCTTCAGCATGGGAACCCGGTAGAGGCGGAGGCAGTACCGGTATGCCTCCTCCAGAGCCTCCTCCCGGTTGAAGAGGATGAGGGCCGCCGTCAGGACCGCGGGAGCCGTCAGCCAGAGGACGGGCCGGGACGTCATCAGCACCGCGGCGGCCGTCAGGGCAAACACCGCGCTGAGCAGAAGAAGGGTCTCGTCCTCCGCTCTCAGGTGCGCCGTTGAGCGGAGGATCTCCAGATGGACGAACACTGTTCCGAAGACCGTGACCGCGCCGGAGAGGGAGGACAGCAGACGGGATCTGAGCGTCATGACCGCGCCTCCTTTTCTTTGCCCTCACGCCCCTCTGCGATGCGGTACACCCAGTCCGAGGCGGGCAGGGAGGCGGATCCCGGAGATACGGCGGCGGACAGGGGCGAGGACATGAGCCGCTCCGTCAGGGCCAGGAGATCGTCCCGCACCTCCACGGAAAACAGGCTCCCGTCGGACAGGCAGGCCGCCGCGTGGGGAATGTCCCGCTCGAGCAGCGCGCCGCTGACCCAGACCAGACGGTCCAGCACCCGGTCGGCCTCGTCCCGGTCCGTGCGGGAGGGCATGGAAAAGGTCAGAAGAGCCCGGCGCGCCAGGGATTCCTGAGGCTCCCGCACCACGGGGACGTCGGTTTTCGCCGTGGCCTTCCAGTGGACGGAGCGCATGGGATCTCCCGGGCGGTATTCCCGGAGCTCGTGGATCTCGGAAAACCCTCCCCCGGGCCGGGACCGGGTGGCCGAGACGCGGAAGAATCCGAAGTCCGGCGCCGGGTGCGGTTCGGCGGGAACAGGAGGGACCGTCAGCCGGACGGGCGGGGGAGTCGGGGCTGCAAACCGCCAGATCCCGAGAAAATCGCAGAGGGAGGCCTGACGGATCTCCGCCTGCCAGACGCCGCTGTGGACCGCCTGAAAGACGATGCTCCCGTCCGTCGGCGCGTCGAAGGTCATCCGGTCCTCACGGTCCTCCATGAGGTCACGGAACACCACCCGGAGCCTGCCGGGCAGAACGGAGGGGCGGCCCTTCACCCGGATGCGGAACAGAAGGGTGCATTCGCCTCCCCGCGGTACGGTCCGGGGCGATCCGATCTCCGCAGCCCGTCCTCTGAGAAAGGGCAGGGAGAGCAGGAGGGAGAAGAAGGGAAGGGCCAGGACGACGGCGAACAGATAGACGGACACCATGCCGTCGTAGAAGATCCAGAAAGCGGCGGCTCCGGCCAGGGAGAGCCCGTAGACGATGCGGCGGCCGGCCATGTCACACCTTCGGAGCCGGGATCCGGGCCAGGATCTGACGCAGAATTCCGGCGGCGCCCAGATCCGGGGTACCGGCCTCGGGAGCGAGAAGCAGGCGGTGCTCCACGGTGCGGGCATAGACGGAGGCCGCGTCCTGGGGGATCACGAAATCACGTCCCCGCATGTAGGCCGCCGCCCGGGCCATGGCCGTCAGGGAAAGAGTCGCCCGGGGAGACGCGCCCCGCAGGATCAGGCCGTGCTCCCGGGTGGCGTTCACCAGTGCGATGATGTATTCGAGGATCTCGTCCTTGACGTAGACGGACATGACCTCGCGCCGCATCTCCATGAGCCCCTCCGCGCTCACGGCGGGCCGGACGGTATCCAGGGGATTGCCCGACAGACGGCTCTTCACCATCTCCAGCTCCGCCGCGGGATCCGGATAGCCCAGGGAGAGGCGCACCGTGAAGCGGTCCATCTGGGAGTCCGGCAGAAGCTGAGTGCCCGCCGCGCCCGTGGGATTCTGGGTGGCCATGACGAAAAAGGGCTCGGGAAGCCGGTAGGTGCTGCCGTCCACCGTGACCTGTCCCTCCTCCATGGCCTCCAGCAGGGCGGACTGGGTCCGGGAGGTGGCGCGGTTCAGCTCGTCTGCCAGAAAGAAATTGCAGAGCACCGCTCCGGGCTGGTAGATCATCCGCCCGGTCTCCTTCTGGTAGACGGAGTAGCCGGTGACGTCCGAGGGAAGAACGTCCGGCGTGAACTGCACCCGCCCGTAGCTCAGGCCCAACGCCCGGGAAAAGGCCAGGGCCGCCGTGGTTTTGCCGACGCCCGGCATGTCCTCCAGCAGCACGTGCCCGCCCGCCAGAATGGTCATGAGGATCCAGACCAGCGCCTGATCCTTGCCGGAGACGGCCTTTTTGACTTCCTTCAGTATCTGCTGCGTATGATTCATATCCGCTCCGGATCTGTGAAAAATGTAGTATCACTCCTTATTATAAACGAAGCCCTCTGCTCTGTCAAGTCGGAAAAGATGAATTCATGTCCCGCCTTCCGTGTCCTCCTTCTTGCAAAACGTGCATATTTATGCTATAATACCCCCGGGCCGCTCATGCAGTACCTGACGCTCAGTCAACCCGGATTTTTCAGCATGAAAAGGAGTACGATCATGAAGAAAAAAAGGATTACAAGCTTCCTGTCCGTCTGTCTGGCCTTGACGATGGTTCTTGCCTCCTTCGCGGGGTGCAGCGAAACGACCTCCGAACCGGAAGCCGGCGCCGATCCCGTGAACACGGCCGCCGAGAACGCCCCGGATGCTCCCGCCGAAACGGAGCCCGAAACGCAGTATGTGCCGGATGATCTGCCGGACGGGCTGACCTTCGACGGTTCCACCGTGACGACCTTCGGCTGGTCCGGACCCTCCCTTGTGGAGTTCTACGTGGAGGAGCAGAACGGAGAGATCGTCAACGACGCCATCTTCGCCCGCAACATGGCGGTGGAGGAGAGGCTGAACATCACCCTGGACTATCATCTCGAGCCCGGCGCCAACGCGGAGCGGGCCCAGTGGGTCAAAGCCCTGTCCGCCAGCATCACGGCGGGGGACGGAGCCTACGACATCTTCGGCGGCTATTCCATGTGCGGCGCGTCCCTGGCGGCTCAGGGCATGTGCCTCCCGCTGAACGACATGGAATACCTCAACTTCTCCAAGCCCTGGTGGCCGGCGAAGCTGCTGGACGAGGCGACCTGCGGCGGCAAGCTGTATTTCGGCTCCGGCGACATCTCCACCTACATGATCTACTACCTGTACGGCCTCTACTTCAATCAGGAGCTTCTGGCGAAGTACGATCTGGAAAGCCCCTACGATCTGGTTCAGGGCGGTCTCTGGACGCTGGACAAGATGAAGGAGATGACCTCCGGCGTGTATCTGGATCTCAACGGCAACGGCGAGGCTGACTTCGACGACCAGTTCGGCTACATCACCTATTCCATTTTCGTGGACTCCTTCTTCTTCTCCTGCGGCCTCTGCACCACGGACAAGGACGAAAACGACATTCCGCACCTGTCCCCTCTGTTCAGCGGAGAGAAGGCCCACAGCGTGGTGGAAAAGGTGGTGGCCTTCGTCAGCGAGCCGGACTGCCTGGTGGGCAACGGCGCGGAGCAGATCGAGCCCTCCTACGGGGCGTTCAAGGAAGGCCGCGCGCTGTTCACCGGCCACGAGCTGACCTACGCCGTGAACTACCTCCGGGACGCGCCCTTCACCTATGGCATCGTGCCCTTCCCGAAGTACGACGAGGAGCAGGCGGACTATGTGACGATCATGTCCTTCCCGTATACCCTGTACGGGATCCCGATCGACGCGAGGACGCCCTCCATGTCCGCGGCAGTGATGGAGGCCATGGCGTCCGAGAGCTACCGGACCGTATCCCCGGTGCTGTTTGAGAATGCCTATAAGGTGAAGTACGCCCAGGACACCCAGTCCTCGCTGATGTACGACCTGATCCGGCAGACCGTTTCCTTCGACTTCGGCCGCGTGTTCAACGACAATCTGAACAGCCTGACCTACTCGCTGTTCCGCAACGCCATCGTTCAGAAGAATACCGACTGGGCCTCCACCATGAAGGCCAACGAGAAGGTGCTGAACAAGCTGCTGGACAAGCTGACCCAGGCGCTTCTGGGCGAATGAGCCGCACCGGAGAGGAGCCTATGACACAGGACGAGAGACTGGATTATCTGACGCGGGCCTTTATCGCGGACTCCGCGGAATACGGGCATCTTGCGGTCCCGCGGGATGCGGAGGGAAAGCGGCGGCTCCTGCGGTCCCTGATGAATATCCGGATGCCCCGGGCCATGGACGCGGAGACCCTCCGGATCCAGGACGAATACCTCCGGGCCTGGGCGGAGGAAAAGGGGATCGTCAAGCCGGAGGACATCCCGGTGATCCGCGGCGCGCTCTCCCTCTGGCAGGGGGACATCACCCGTCTTGCCGCGGACGCCGTGGTCAACGCCGCCAATTCGCAGATGCTGGGGTGCTTCGTGCCCATGCACACCTGCATCGACAACTGCATCCACACCTTCGCCGGAATTCAGCTGAGAGCGGAATGCGGGCGGAAGATGAACCGGCTCCGGGAGGAATACGGTCCGGACTATGAGCAGCCTACGGCCGTGCCCATGCTGACGGACGGATACTGCCTCCCGGCGAAGAAGGTGATCCACGTGACGGGCCCCATCGTCTCCGGGCGGCTGACCCCGGCGCTGGAGCGGGATCTGGCGGACTGCTATTCCAACGTGCTGGAACTGTGCCGGGAAAACGGACTGCGCTCCGTGGCCTTCTGCTGCATCTCCACGGGGGTCTTCCGCTTTCCTCCGGACCGTGCCGCCGAAATCGCGGTCCGGACCGTCGAGCGGTGGCTGGACGAACACGGGGGAGCCGTCGACCGCGTGATTTTCAACGTATTTACCGACAGGGACAGGGAGATTTATGAATGGATTTTTCAAGCGGCGCGAGCCTGAATACGATTACACCGCGTCTCTGCGGAAGGGCATGGCCTATGTGCGCGCCTTGCGCTGTGAGCTGACGGACGACACGGGCGGCAGGGAGGAGAATCTGTGCCGTCTGAGGGACGCCCTCCGGGACGCGGGGGCCGTGGTGATCGGCGCGGGAGCGGGCCTTTCCACGTCGGCGGGCTTCACCTACTCCGGGGAGCGGTTCGACCGGTATTTCTTCGACTTCCGGGACCGCTTCGGCATCCGGGATATGTATTCCGGCGGGTTCTACCCCTTCCCGGACGAAGGGACCCGGTGGGCGTGGTGGGCCAGGCACATCTATTTCAACCGGTATGTTCCCGCACCGAAGCCGGTGTACGAGGATCTGCTCACACTGCTGAAGGACCGGGATTATTTCGTCATCACCACCAACGTGGACCATCAGTTCCAGCGGGCGGGCTTTGACAAATCCAGGCTCTTCTATACCCAGGGGGACTACGGCCTGTTCCAGCACGCGGACGGCAGAATCAAAAGGACCTACGACAACGAGGCGTGGGTCCGGGAGGCCATGGCGGCTGAACGGTTCATCCCCGGTGAGGACGGGATCTTTCAGGTGCCGAAGGACCGGCTTCTGTCCATGCGGCTCCCGGAATCCCTGATCCCGGTGTGTCCCGACGACGGCGGTCCGGTGTCCATGAATCTGCGCGCGGACGAGACCTTCGTGGAGGACGAGGGATGGCATGAGGCGGCGGAGAGGTACGCGGCGTTTCTGAAGGCCCATGACAAAGGGCGCGTCCTGTATCTGGAGCTGGGCGTGGGAGCCAACACCCCGATGATCGTCAAATACCCCTTCTGGGCCATGACGGCGGAGAATCCGGAGGCGGTATTCGCCTGTCTCAACTACGGCGAGGCAGTCTGTCCGGAGGAGCTCCGGGAGAGGGCGGTCTGTCTGGACGGCGACTGCGGGACCCTCCTGCGGGAGCTTATGGCATAAGATCGGGAAAATGAAAAAAGCCCGTCTCCCGGCGGTACGGGACAACGGGCCGAATAACGAATACGGAGAGGGAGAACGGACGCGCGTTGGCATCCGGTTCCCGCCTCTCCGTTTTTTCTGTTCGGGACTTATTTCTTCACTCTCAGCCTCTCTCCCAGGTCCTCCAGCTCGAGGAAGCAGGGATGCTCATGGCCGGAGGCGTTGGGTGAGTGGAAGGTGAGCCAGACTCGGTCCCCGTTTCGGAAGATCATGCCGTGACCGCCGTCCTCCGTGTAGAGCGGCTCCAGATGCTCGAAGTCCGTCCCCAGTTTCCCGTCTGCGAACCGCACCGCCAGCTCCACATAGCGGCCGCCGATGAAGGAGGACCAGATCATGAAGAGCGCGCCCGTGCGGGACCGGAGCATGAAGGGTCCGTCCGTCACATAGTTCATGCCGCCGCCGAAGGGGATCGCCTCCGCGACGCCGGATTCGGACGCCCTGAACAGCAGGACGGGATCGCTCACCGCCCGTTTCAGGTCCCCGCTCAGCTCCACCGCGCAGATCGTGCCGTCCGAGATCTGGGTGTGCTCGTGGCAGAAGACCAGCGACGGCTTGCCCTCGGGACTCACGTACAGCGTCCCGTCCAGGCACTCCCAGCCCGCCGGGGTCAGCTCCCGCTCTCCGTGGGGAACGAAGGGGCCCGTGGGACTGTCAGCCCGGAGAACGTAGGTGGCGTGGAGGCCGTCCTCCCGGGTGAAGGTGGCGAACATGTAGTACGCGCCGCCGTATGCGTGGACCTCGGGAGCCCAGTTGACGCCCCGGTTCATGCCGTATTTCACGGAGTCGAAGACGGGGATCGGATCGCTCCAGGTTTCGAGGTCCGTCGAGGTATAGACGTCGAAGCCGCCGGTGTTTCGGCCGAAGTTCGCGGCCCGGGTGCCGTACATGTAGTAAACCCCGTCCCGCACCAGAACGAAGGGATCGCGGATGTTGATGTCTCTGCAGGTCATGATGGTGGTCCTCCTGTGTGGTTGACGGGGAAGCGCGTCCCGCCGTCCGGGTGTATTGTACATCAACCGGCCGGGGATTGCAAGGGGAAACCGCTTTTTTGCTCTCTTTCCGGGCCGGACCGAGCTCTTTCCGCTTGACACCGGTTCCGGAGCCGTGCTATAATCTGAATCGGAACATACCATCCGGAATCACGCTGGAAAGGAACCAACATCATGAAGAAAACGATTTCCCTTCTCCTCGCCTTTCTTCTGCTTCTGCCGTCCTTCGCGGGATGCGGCGAGAGCGAAGCCAACGCGGACGAGGAGACGTCCCCGGCCCAGAATTCCGCCGAGGTTCAGGCGCCGGAGACTGATCCGCCCGAGACGGAGCTTCCCCTGCTGGAGGCCGACTACGACGGGTACGAGGTCCGCGTGCTCAACAACATCTCCAACTTCGCCTACACCAACATCGGTGAGGAGGGGCTGACGGGAGAAGCGCTGGACGACGCCGTGTTCAACCGCAACAAGACCGTGGAGGACGATCTGAACATCACCTTCACCATCGAGAAGAGGGAGTACTACGACACGAACAGCACCATCCAGAAGGTGGTGTCCGCCGGCGAGGACGTCTACGATTTCTACACCTGCGACCTCAACATCCTGCTGGGACACGCCATGAGCGGCCTGCTCATCAACGCCCTGAACGTGGACAGCTTACAGTTCGACCAGCCCTGGTGGAACAGGCAGGCCATCGATTCCGTCTCCATCGGGGACGCGGTCTACGGCTTCTTCGGGGACCTGCACACCGGCTATTTCGAGAGCCATAACGTGGCAGTGTTCAACAAGGACATCCTGAACAACCTGAACCTGCCGGATCCCTACGAGCTGGTCCACAACGACGAGTGGAAGCTGGAGACCATGATGGGCATGATGAGCGCCGCGAAGATGGATCTGGACGGCGACGGCAAATGGACGGTGGAGGATCAGTACGGTCTGTCCATGTTCCAGGCCAACTGGTCCCTGGCCTTCATCACCGGCGGCGACGCCTACATCGTGGAGAAGGACGAGAACAACCTCCCCGTCTGGAACGGCATCAGCGAGCGGTTCCTCTCGATCTTCGAGGCGGCCGCGGCGGGCATCTTCAACGAAAACACCAACAACGCCCTCAACGCCCGGGGCACGCTTCCCGGGGATCTGGAGCTGTACCGGCTGATGTTCATCTACAACCGGGTGCTGTTCCTTGTCACGCAGATCGGCGTATTGAAGAACATGCGGGACGTGGAGTTCGAGCTGGGCGTGGTGCCGTCCCCGAAGTATGACGACGTGCAGAAGGACTACGTGTCGCTGATCTTCCAGGGCGCCAACGCCGTGGGCATTCCGATCACCAATCCCGACGCGGAGCGGACCGGCGTGGTGATGGTATATCTGGCGGCGCGATCCACTAATACCGTCCGCGACGTCTACATGAACCAGACCCTGGACTTCAAGTACATTCAGGATGAGGAAAGCCAGGAGATGCTGGACATCATCCTGTCCACGGGCACCTTCGAGATCGCCGCGGTGTACGACTGGGGCGGCATCGCCGGGCAGGTCATGACCCTTCTGAACGCCGGAAAGACCACTCTGGCGTCCACGGCGGCCAAGCTGGAGAGCCGGGTCCTCAAGGCCATGCAGACCACGGTGGATACGTTCGCGGAAGTGGGAAAATAAAAGTTGTCCTCCGTATGCCGGATCGGAAACCACCGGCATTTGCCATGTGGCAGAAACGCGCATCGGAATAACGCAACCGCCATCTCCCAATGAGAAGATAATCTTCCCGGGGAGACGGCGGTTTTTCTGATTGTCAGGCGTTTATTTCTCGGCGTCCCTCCGGGCGGGATCGGCGGGAACAGGTACCGACGGGAAGGCTATGGCCGGGGATAGGGGGGGCTGACTTGCGGGTGCTGAATACTTCGGGAAGTGCAGGACCGCCTTGAAGAGATCCCCGTCGATGGAGAGGCTTAAGGCTCCGCCCTGCAGCTCCGTCAGGCTCTTGGCGATGGAGAGGCCCAGGCCGTTGCCCTCCGTGGCGCTGTTCCGGCTGGCGTCTCCCCGGACGAACCGCTCCATCAGCTCGTCGGGCGAGAGGTTCAGCGGCTCCCTTGACACGTTGCGGAAGGTCACCACGGCAAAGTCGTGGATGTCCTCCAGCGTCAGATAGACCCGCGTCCCCGGCTGTCCGTACTTGACGATGTTGTTCATCAGGTTGTCGAACACCCGCCAGAGCCGCCGCCCGTCTGCCAGAATCGTCACCGGATGATCCGGATGGGCGGAGCAGAGGGTCATACCGGCACCGGAAATGCGGGATTCGTATTCTCCCGCCGCCTGCTCCAGAAAGACGCAGGCGTCCGTGGGGGAGAACTCCACGTCCAGATTGCCGGTCTGGGCCTTGGACGCCTCCACCAGATCCTCGATGAGCCGCTTCAGCCGCTCGGACTGGCGGAGCAGGACCTCGGAATATTCCCGGATCCTCGGGTTGTCGGTGTCCTCCCCGGCGATGAGCCCCGCGTAGTTCACGATGGAGGTCAGGGGCGTCTTCAGATCATGGGACACGTTGGTGATGAGCTCCGTCTTCATCCGCTCGCTCTTCATCCTCTCCTCCACGGCCCGGTTGATCCCCTCGCCGACGGCGTTGAGGTTTTCGCCGTGCCGCTTCAGGGCGGGAAACATCCCCTTCGTGTCGACCTGATGGGAGAGGGTGCCCGACGCCAGGGACTGCCCGGTCTTTTCCAGCCTCCGCATGGACAGGGCGATCCAGAGGACGGCGGGGACGAGGATCATGGCCCGGATCACCCGGTAGATCACGTAAACCTCCAGATCCGGATGGGAGGCCGCCAGCACGAAGAAATCGAGGAAAAACAGCCCCGCCAGAATGAGAAGCGTTTTCCACACCAGGGGGATCCCGCGGACCAGTGCCGCAAGGAAGGAGAACACCCGGCGCGCTCCCTGCCCGAGGAAGCAGAGGATCTTCCATACCAGCAGGACGGCCTGCACGGTCACGTTGTTTTTGACCATTGTCCCGGACTTGATCCGCCCGGCCGCGCTCATGCACAGCCCCAAAAGGATCGAGACCGCCAGAACGCCGCCGACTCCGATGGCCACGGCGAAGACGAACTTGTTATAGCTGCTGTAGGACAGCTCTGACATAAGATGCGCGGTCAGCGCCCAGGACCCGAAGCCGAGCGCCGCCAGAAGATCGAAGGGGACCCGGTGGAACGGCCCCGGATAGACCCCCTCCACCCCCGGCCTCCTCGCCGAGGCGCACATGAGCAGGACGAAGCAGAGGACGCAGAGGATCAGGGAGACCGCCCCCACGGGATAGACGGCGTAGCGCACGTCGTAAATGAGGTTGAACACCGTGTGCATGAAGCGGTAGCTGTCCTCCACCGGGAGATCATCGGCTAGCCGTCCCAGGAAGGTATAGGGCACGGTGGACACCGGCAGGTACCGCACGTTTTCCACGCCGTCCCAGACCTCGCTGTACGGCGCGGGAGTCCGGCTCCGGCCGATGTCATGGATCTCCTCCCCGGTCTCCGGATTGCGGAAGGTGGTGAAATACCAGGTCAGGGAGGTCCAGCCCTCGGAGACGTCCGCGTGTCCCTCGCCATAACTCGGAGCGGTTTCCGCCGATCCGGTTTCATAAGCAGTCCCGCCCTCCCCGTCGTACAGGGGGATCGGCGTCCCGTTCTCCATCGTATACGGCACATTGGCGGACAGGACGTTTCCCTCCTCGTCCGTGAAAATGAAACGCAGATTGGTGACGCTCCGGTCGTAGAGCATGTCCGTCGGCGTGTCGCTGTAGTAGTCGGAGTCCGGGTAAACCGTTCTCTCGGCGATCTGCACGGAATCCCGCCACATGAGGGTCCGGTCGAATTCCGCCAGTTTCTTGTCCTTCGGCGTCGTATAAAAGCTCTCAGACACAAAGAACCACGCGCCGAATACGCACCCCACCGCCAGAGTTGCGCAGACGACGACGGCAAGAAAGAGTCCGAATTTGCGGAGCGCGCCTGTGGATCGATTGCTCATGGCCTGTCCTCCATTTTGTATCCCTGTCCCCAGACCACCTTCAGATAGCGGGGCTCGGCGGGGTTGATCTCCAGCTTCTCCCGCAGATGCCGGATGTGGACGGCGACGGTGTTGTCGCTGCCGAGGGGTGTCTCATGCCAGACCTGCCCGTAGATCTCCCGGGGAGAGAACACCTGCCCCGGGTGTGTGATGAGCAGCTTCAGTATTTCGTATTCGATGGGCGTCAGGCTCACGGGCTCCCCGTCGCAGGTGACGGACTTGGCCCGGTCGTCCAGCTCGATCCCGCCGACGGCCGAGACCTCCGGCTCCTTCGCGCGTCCTCCCAGGGTGACATACCGCCTGAGCTGGGAACGGACCCGGGCGGTGACCTCCAGCGGGGAGAAGGGCTTGGTGATGTAGTCGTCCGCCCCCAGATTCAGCCCCAGGATCTTGTCCGTGTCCTCGCTCTTCGCCGTCAGGAAGATGACCGGCACGTTGGAGATCTCCCGGATCATGGAGAGGGCCCGGATCCCGTCCGTATCCGGCATCATGATGTCGAGGAGGCACAGATGCACGTCCTCCCGCCGCACGGTCTCCACCGCCTCCCGGCCGCTGTACGCCGTCAGGATGCGGTACTCCGGATCGTTCAGATAGATTTTCAGCGCGTTGACGATGTCCCGCTCGTCGTCGCATACAAGAATGTTGTACATGGAGCGCTCCCCCTTCCCGTCCGCTTCAGTATACCCGATTCCGCCTTAAATTGCCAGTGGGGAACCGATTAAGAAATCATGAAGACGGCGCGGTCTCTTTCTCTTCCATTGTAGCACCGCCGCCGCTCCCTGTCAAGCGCGGGGAAAGGGGGAGGGAAATCCGGTCCCGCGGCTCCGGTGCGACAGATTGCGCGGCTGGGACGCGGTACAATGGTCCTGGAGGTGACGGGGGTGACGGTTTACCTTGACATTCTGTTTCTGGTGAATTTTTCCATGGATCTTTTGACCCTGTGGGCCGTGTGCGCCGTCAGCGGACGCAGGGTCCGGAGGGGAAGGATCCTCGCCGCCGCTCTTCTGGGAGCCGCCGGAGCCACAGCCTCTGTCGTCCTGCCCCGGATGGGGAATCCCGTCCGGGTTTGCGCGGGCGTTCTGCTGGCGGCTCTCATGGGGCTCATCTGCTTCGGATTTTGCGGCTGGGGAGGGCTGTTCCGGAACGCGGTGCTGATCTGGGGAGCGGGATCCCTGCTGGGAGGCGTCATGACGGCGCTGTTCTCCCTGGGGACGCCCGTCTTCTCCGGCGGGGACGGCTTTCCGGCGGCGTATCTTCTGTGCGCCCTGTTCTCCTTCCTCTGGACCCGGATCCGGCGGGGAGGAGGCGGGACGAGGGAGGCAAAGGTCGTGGTCATGGCGGGAGGGATCACGGCGGAGATGAACGGCCTCTGCGACACGGGCTCCTCGGCCTGCGATCCCATCGGAGGGGAGCCGGCGGTGCTGGTAAAGCGGAGGGCGCTGGGAGAATTGGGGATTCTGGCCGAGCGCGCCGCAAAAGGAGAGAGCACGGGACTGCGGCTGAGGATGATCCCGGTGAAGGGCGTGGGCGGCGAGCGGCTCCTGCCCGGCTTCCTTCCGGACCGGATCCTCATCGGCGGGGTCGAGCGCGCGGCAGCGGTGGCCGTGGACGGAGAGGGAGAGCGGTACGGGGAGGCGGACGCCCTGATTCCCGGTCCGCTGATCCCCTGAGGGAAGGAGGATGGGTTTGCATTGAAACAGCGGAACGAATGGCGGTCATGGGCGATCCGTACCCTGAGGACGGCCTGCGGGATCCTGTCCGGGGACGGAGGGACGTACTACATCGGAGGATCGGAGACACTGCCCCCGCCGCTCCCGCCGGAGGAGGAGGCGGACGTGCTGAGGCGGTTCGACGAGGACCGGAGCCTGGCGGACACCCTGATCCGGCACAATCTGCGGCTGGTGGTGTTCATCGCCCGTAAGTTCGAGAGCTGCGGCACCGGTATCGAGGACCTGATCTCCATCGGCACCATCGGGCTCATCAAGGGGGTCAACACCTACCGGCGTGACCGGGGGATCAAGCTGGCCACCTACGCCTCCCGGTGCATCGAGAACGAGATCCTCATGCACATCCGCAAGAACGCGCCCCACAGGGGGGATCTGTCCATCGACGAGCCCCTGTCCTCGGACGCGGACGGCGGGGAACTGCTCCTGTCGGACGTGCTGGAGTCCGGGGATTCGCCGGTGGGCGCGGAGCTGGAGAAGCGGGAGGACGAGCGTACGGTCCGGGCGGCGGTGGATGCGCTGGACGAGCGGGAGCGGGAGATCATCATCCTGCGCTACGGGCTGTACGGACACAGGGAAATGACCCAGAAGGAGGTGGCGGACCGGCTCGGCATCTCCCAGTCCTACATCTCCCGGCTGGAGAAAAAGATCATCGCCACCCTCCGGGTGAAAATCGCAAGGAGCGTGTGAGTGACGGGAAAAAACGGAAATCCGGCAAAAAAATTTGAAAAAGGGGTTGCTTTTTGAAATGGCGTATGGTATAATCACAGAACGTGAGCTACAGAGGAATGAGGTGAAAAGCAATGAAACAGGGAATCCATCCTCAGTATAAAGAGGTAACGATTCGTTGCGCGTGTGGCGAGACTGTGACCACCCGCTCGACGAAGGGCGACGCCAACGGAGAACTGCGCGTGGACATTTGCTCCAAGTGCCATCCTTTCTTCACCGGCAAGCAGAAGTTCGTTGATTCCGGCGGACGCGTTGACAAGTTCAAGAAGCGTCTCGAGCAGCGCGGAAGATAACGGAATTGGACTTTGTCCGAGAAAAGCCGTCGGATCGTCCGGTGATGCGTCAACGGATTGTCTGAGAAAAACTGCCGGCCAGGAGCACGGAGCATCCGCTTTGAATCCTGTCCGGCTTTTTCCTTTTTCCGACGGTTTCCCGGGCCCGTCCCGTCTCAAATCGGACAGCTCTTGCAAGGCAAGGGTTTGCCCGTCCCGTCTTTCCATCCGTCCGCGGAACCAGCCTCCATTTATCTACTTCCTTCATCGTGCCTCTGTCATGCGCGCTTCGATCGCTGTTTCCGAGGCTCCAGCGCGACTGCCGTCGGCGCAGGAAACCGCGGAACTTGTTCCGCGTATGTTTCGGCTGACTTCACCAGCCCCGCGGGGATATGGGAATCCCAGTCAAGTATGGAGACAGAGATGATAGGATAGGTTATGCTCCCCAGCCAAGGGGGACCTCCGGGAGGGGTACCCCTTTCACTTGGTGAAAGCAGTCGGCCATGAGATGGTGTCCCTCCCGGCGCCTCCCGTGCGCAACGGGGTATAATGAAATCAGAAACCCGCAGGGTTTCTTTCCTCATTTTCTTTATGGAAGAAACAAAGAAAAAAGCCGTTCTCTGCGCCGTTTTCCCTCAGAACGGAGAGGAGGAGAGCGACATCTCCCTCCGCGAGCTGGAACGGCTCTGCGATACCGCCGGATGCTCCGTGGCGGCCATCGTCTCCCAGTGCCGGGAGAAACCCGACGTCCGCACCGTCCTCGGCAGCGGCAAGGTGCAGGAGCTGTCCTTCCTCTGCTCCACTCTGGAGGCGGATCTGGTGGTCTTTGACTGCGAGCTGTCCCCCTCCCAGATCAAGGCGCTGGAGGACTCCATCACCGCCGACATCCCCGTCATCGACCGGAGCATGCTGATTCTGGATATCTTCGCCGACCATGCCCGGACTCTGGAGGGACGCCTGCAGGTGGAGCTGGCCCAGCTGAAATACACCTCTCCCCGGCTGGTGGGGAAGGGAAAGGAGCTCTCCCGTCAGGGCGGCGCGTCCTCCTCGGGCTCCGTCGGCGCGAGAGGTCCCGGCGAGACCAAGCTGGAGATCGACCGGCGCCGGGTCCGGGAGCGCATCGCAGCCCTTGAGGAGGAGCTGGACCGGGTGGCCCGGAACCGTCAGGTCATGCGCAGTCAGCGGGACCGCTCCGGCATCCCGAAGGTGGGCATCGTGGGCTATACCAACGCCGGGAAGAGCACCCTGCTGAACACTCTCACCGGTGCGGGCATCCTGGCGGAGAACAAGCTCTTCGCCACGCTGGATCCCACCACCCGGCAGTACGTCACCCCCTCCGGCGCGAAGCTGCTTTTGACCGATACCGTGGGCTTCATCCGGAACCTGCCCACCCATCTCATCAAGGCCTTCCGCTCCACTCTGGACGAGGCGGTGCTGTCCGACGTGCTGATGCTGGTCATCGACGCCTCCGACCCGGAGTTCATCAGCCAGACCGCCGTCACCGCGGAGCTTCTGGAGGAGCTGGGCGCTCAGGGGAAGCCGACCCTGTACGTCTTCAACAAGTGCGACATCTGCGCCGACCGGGACGCTCTGGTCCAGATGCGGAGCCTGGCCTCCCGCTCCGGCACCGAGGTGGTGTTTGTGTCCGCAAAGACCGGAGCCGGCATCGGGACTCTGGTGGAGAAGCTGGAGACCATGGCCATGGCGGGACGGCATCGGGTGACCCTGATGATCCCGCCGGAGGACGGAGCCGTCACGGGCCTGATTTACAAAGAGGCCGACGACGTGGAGATGGAGTACCGGGAGGACGGGATCCTCTGCCGCTGTATCCTGGACGACCGGCTGTACGCCAGACTGAAGCAGTATATTATCGAAGAATGACGGAGGTCCCATGAAGAAGAAGCAGACCGCCGCCCCCGCCGGAGACGGGGAGCCGAAGAAGCGCGTCACGCTGGCGAAAAGAGTATCCGTGGAGATGGAGGAGCGCAAGTCCGTGTTCATCGGGCACGCCGCTCCCGTGTCCTCGGAGGAGGCGGCGCGGGCCTTCATCGACGAAAAACGCCGTCAATACCACGACGCCACCCACAACGTCTACGCATACCTTCTGAACGGCGGCGCCATCGCCCGGTACAGCGACGACGGAGAGCCCCAGGGGACCGCCGGCATTCCGGTGCTGAACGTGGTCAAGCAGTCCGGCGCGACGGATCTGTGCGTGGTGGTGACCCGGTATTTCGGCGGGATCCTTCTGGGGGCCGGAGGACTGGTGCGGGCCTACGGAGCCTCGGCCAGACAGGCGGTGGACGCGGCGGGCCTTGCGGTGTTCGAGCCCTGGTCCGTTCTGCGGGTGACCCTTTCCTATTCGGATTATCAGAAGCTGCAGGCCTCCCTTCCGAAGCTGGGCGCAGTGGAGGACGGATGCGAATTCGGAGCCGACGTGGTGTCACACTGCGCGCTCCTGTCCTCAAGAGAGGAGGAATTCCGTCTGGCCGCCGCCGAGCTGACCGCGGGACGGGCCTCCGTTCAGCGGGACCGGATCGAGGAGCGGGCGTCCCCGGCCTGATTTCCCCGGCGTTCCGGGATCCGGCCTGTTTTGCGCCGCTTTTCCGGATTTATCCTTATACTGTTTTCTTTCTATAAAGCTATCTATATGGGTTTTGATCGCAAGATGTAGAAGGCGAATCGCCTTGCGATGAGCTCGCGTACAATAACTCTGA
>Ga0256405_10007228_pt1 | contig 16959 bp, 11 predicted proteins | sample RumenRJG_02DNA_FD_189096 | JGI IMG/M metagenome (GOLD analysis project Ga0256405, IMG submission 189096) | Bovine rumen microbial communities from Lethbridge, Alberta, Canada - RJG_02 | ecosystem: Host-associated > Mammals > Digestive system > Stomach > Rumen | place: Canada: Alberta...
TCAAATAAGTCGTATATCTCTCGCGTAGAGAAGGGTCGAACTGAACCCAAGGTTTCAACTTTCTATCGTATCATTGCTGCATTGGGTTTCACTGTAGAGCTGACTCCTGCTGTTTCTTAGCCTTTCTGCAAAATTATCATAAATTCCCGATGATCTTGATGGATTGTCGGGAGTTTTTACAGTGAGAAGCATTTTAGTCTCATACTTGTTACGACATTTTCTCTAAAAAATTTGGAGGTCAGGAAATAATTGCCTATTTTTGCAGTTGAATAGATACACAAAGATATGAAAAAAATCCTTTTTATCATTGGGTCGTTGAGGAAAGAGTCCTTCAATAGACAATTGGCTCTTGAGGCGGAGAAGATGATCGGCTCGCAGGCCAAAGTGACTTATCTGGACTATTCTGATGTGCCGCTTATCAATCAGGACATCGAGTTCCCAGAACCAAAGACCGTGGGTCGTCTGCGCGCTACAGTGAAGGAGGCTGATGGCATCTGGGTGTTTACACCTGAGTATAATTTCAGTTATCCAGGACACGTGAAGAACCTGTTTGATTGGCTCTCACGTCCGTTGGTGGCTGGCGATTACGAGACCCCAACAGTCATCAACGGGAAGAAGGTAACCCTGACTGGTGCTGGTGGAAAGATGGCTACAGCAAAGTGTCGTGAGAAGCTGACGGAGTTGCTCACGTTCCTCAAGGCTGATGTGATGGAACAGCAAACGGGTATTGTGCTGAACCAGGAAGCTTGGACGGAAGGTCGTATGATTCTTACAGAAGAACAGATCGCATCTCTGAAGGCACAGACAGATGCCTTCCTGAAATTCATCGGATGAAGAAATGAATATAGCAATTATACAAATCAGTGAGGCAGGCAGTGAGATTGCCTCAGCGCTACAAAGGGACCTGAAAGCCAAAGTGATTCAGCGCTCAGAAGTGAGTGAGGAATGGCAGAAGCAGGATGCCTTTATCTTTATTGGAGCAATGGGTATCTGCGTTCGCACCATTGCACCATTTGTTAACGACAAACACGAAGACCCAGCTGTGGTGTGTGTGGATAGTATGGGAATAAACGCCATCTCCGTACTCTCAGGTCATATCGGAGGAGCGAACGATCTGGCTCGTGAGGTAGCAGGCATCATCGGAGGTAGAGAAGTAATCACCACCCAGAGCGACAATGCAGGACTCTGGGCACTCGATACGTTTGAGAAGCGTTTCGGCTGGGACACGATGAGTGATGAAGAAGAGCTGCAGGAGTGCATCTATGCTTTCGTGAATCGAAAGCCCACAGCCCTGTTTTTGGAAGTGCGCGATGAGGGTACAGACTATCTGGAGAAGACCAAGCCGGAGCATGTGACCATCATCGATGACATCAGTGAGGCAGACCCAGAGAAATACGAGTTGCTGATCATGGTGACTCCTTTCGTGCATGCAGAGCCAGATGATATGTGGGTACTGCACTTCGTGCCGATGGTGGGGACCATTGGCTTTGGTTTGGCTCATCACCCAAAGGTCTTCAGATATATCTACGACGAGATGGCTGAGGCACTTATCAATCATGGTATCATGCCTTGTTCACACAGGTATTGCACCATCGATGCGAAGAAGGACGAACCGTTTTGCAGGCGGCTCGAAAAGACCTATGGAGAGAAGGTGGAGTTCTATACGGCAGAAGAGCTGGCGCAGGTGGAAGTGCCCAATCCCAGTGCTACTGTTGAGAAGCATGTAGGTACACCCAGCGTGTGCGAGGCTGCAGCCATCGTAGGTTCCAATCATGGTAAACTGATCATCCCCAAGATAAAAGGTGAGAACTGGACAGTTGCCCTCGCCATCGACTACAAATATCTACGAGAAAAGAAAGGTCATATCGAGATTGTAGGCGCTGGTCCTGGCGATCCTGATCTGGTATCTGTACGAGGACGTAAGATGCTCGAAAGGGCCGACCTGATCCTGTATGCAGGTTCATTGGTGCCCAAGGCTTTGACGGAGTGCCATAAGCCTGGAGCTGTGGTGCGCTCATCAGCTGATATGAATCTCGAGGAACAATGCGCACTGATGAAGGAGCACTACGACAAGGGGCACTTCATCGTGCGTCTGCATACGGGTGATCCTTGTATCTTCGGAGCCATTCAGGAACAGATGGCGTTCTTCGACCAGCAAGGCATGTCGTATCACATCACACCAGGTATTTCCTCCTTCCTCGCCGCAGCAGCAGAGTTGCAGAGTCAGTTCACGATTCCTGAGCGTACACAGACGATTATCCTGACACGAGGCGAAGGGCGCACCCCAATGCCTGAGAAAGAGCAACTGCATCTGTTGGCGAAGAGTCAGAGCACAATGTGTATCTTCCTCTCTGCCGCCATCGTCGATGATGTGCAACGAGAGTTGCTTCAGGAATACCCGGAGGACACTCCCGTTGCAGCCTGCTATCACCTCACCTGGCCTGACCAGAAGATCTATCGAGGCAAACTGAAGGATCTGGCGAAGATTGTCCACGACAACAAACTGACCCTCACCACGATGCTCGTCGTAGGCGAGGCTATCGACAATCGCAAAGGACTCTCAGAGCTTTATAGCAAGCACTTCACCCACCTATTCCGAAAAGGCGACGATACGAAAACATGATACTGGTATTCGGAGGAACGACAGAAGGCCGTAAGGCTGTAGAGGTGCTGGAGGAAGGTGGCTCACCTTACTATTATAGTACGAAGACGGGAGAGCAAGACCTGACCTTGCATCACGGACAGCGCATCGATGGTGCGCTGGATGCTGAAGCTATGCAGAACTTCTGTCGTGAGAACGATATCCGTCTGATAGTGGATGCTGCACATCCTTTCGCCACCCTGCTCCACCAGACGATTGCAGAGGTCTCGGATGCCCTGAAGATTCCTGCCATCCGTTATGAGCGCATCTTTCCTGAGAGAGATGCCAGTCTGGAATGGCTCGACAGCTATGATCAGGTACCTCATGATATCAAAACACTGTTGGCAACGACTGGTGTACAGAGCATCAGCAAACTGAAACCTTTAGAGGCTGCAGGGGTTAAGGTCTATTATCGCATTCTCAACAGGGAATCATCCATCGCATTAGCACAAAAGCAGGGGGCAACAATGGAGCAACTCTGTTACTTTGAAGATCCAAAGGAGGTGCCTGTAGAGGCAGATGCCATCTTATTGAAGGAGAGTGGTCTGTCTGGTGGTTTTCAGGAGAAGGTGGATGCTGCCAAAGCCAAAGGGATGCGGATTTTGGTACTGAAGCGCCCAGAGACGCCAGCTGTTTTCAGAATCGTCAACGGACCTTACGGACTGCGAAGAACTGTGGAGAAGCTGTTGCCTGAGTTCTATCCCTTGCATAGTGGACTGACGACTGGTACATGTGCAACTGCTGCGGCTATCGCTGCAACGATAAGGTTGTTGAAGAATGAAACGCCAGAGGAGGTGCCTGTTTTATTGCCTGATGGGGAGACCATCCCTGTTGCTGTTGGCTATGGTGAGGGCTATGCCTATTGCATCAAGGATGCTGGTGATGATCCAGATGTGACGAATGGATTGGAGATACGTGCGAGTGTCAAGCAAACAGTTACATTCGAGATTTTAGGTGGCGAGGGAGTAGGCACCTTCACGCTTTCAGGTTTCGACTACCCTCCAGGCTCACCAGCCATCAACAAAGCACCTCGTGAGATGATCCGTCAGAACATCGCAGCGATAACAAACAAACCACTCAATATCACCATCTCCGTACCAGAAGGTGAGGCTATTGCGAAAAGAACCTTTAATCCCCGTCTGGGTATCGAGGGGGGAATCTCGATTATCGGTGTCTCAGGCATCGTAAAACCATTCTCAGAAGAAGCCTTCATCGACAGCATCCGCAAGTGCATGACTGTGGCCCAAGCCAGTGGCACCAATCGTGTCGTCATCAACAGTGGGGGCAAGAGTGAACGATTCGTGAAAGCCCTCTACCCTAACCTGCCCCAACAGGCCTTTGTGGAATATGGCAACTATATCGGCGAGACATTGAAGATTGCCCATGAACTCGAAATCAAAGAAGTGACCCTTGGTGTGATGTTGGGCAAAGCCGTGAAACTTGCTGCTGGTCATCTGGACACTCATAGTAGGAAGACCACGATGGACAAGGCGTTTATCAGTGAGATGCTCGTAGAAGCAGGTATTCCCATCGACATCAGCGACCTCACCTTAGCAAGAGAACTATGGGAGAAAATACCAGAACAAAAGATACAGGATTTCGCAAGCACCATCATCCGTCATTGCGAAAGCTATTGCAAGCCCCTGCTACCCAATGGTACGCTGACCATCCTGCTGATCAGTGACGAAGGGCAGATTTACGGAACAGGACAGCAGCAATGACTGGGGCTCCTATCAGGGCTGTAACGGAGTTGACAGGCAAGGCGCCTTCGAAACCTGGCATACGTGCAATCAGATTACAGAATAAGGCTAATACTGCGCCACAGAGGGCTGTGGCTGGCATCAGCACACGATGATCGGAAGTGCGGAAGATGGCTCGTGCCAGATGGGGAACAGCCAGACCAATAAACATGATAGGTCCACAATAAGCCGTCACGATAGCCACCAGCACACCTGAAGAGATAATCACCAGCATACGACTGCGACGGATATTCAGACCTAAGTTGGCTGCATAACGCTCTCCTAGCAACAGGAGATTCATCGTCTTCACCAACAGACAGGCCAATGGCAACAAGATACACATCAGGACAACAAAGAGTACCATCTCATCACCAGAGACGCGTGAGAACGAACCTAAGCCCCACACCACGAAAGCCTTCACATCTTCCTCTGGCGACAGAAACTTCAGCACACCAATAATCGCATTGGCCAGATAACCAATCATCACACCAATGATCAGCAACGTGACATTGTCCCTCACCTTCTGCGACACCCAGAGGATCAGTGACATCACAGCCAGCGCACCAAGGATGGCAGCAACACTCATCGCCGCATCACCCAGATAACCCAGACGGGAAAGCGCCACCCCACCGATACGACCAGAGAGCAGCACCACGAAAGCGACACCTAAGGCAGAGCCGTTGCTGATGCCCAACACAGAAGGACCTGCTAAGGGATTACGGAATACCGTCTGCATCTGGAGTCCGCTGACAGCCAAACCTGCCCCAGCCATGATAGCCGTCAAGGCTTGGGGCAGACGACTGCTAAAGACGATGTTTGTCCAGATCTCATTGCTCTCTGCCCCCAAAAGGATACGGCAGACCTCAGTCATAGGGATCCTGACGGAGCCGATGAGCAGGTTCACAATCAATAGTACAAGGATACCCACGATGAGGGTGCATATCAGTGGTAGGGTTCGTTTCATTTCAAGAGTCTGTAATAGGTAGGTTCGTAATCAGGTTCTACGAGTTCCGGATGGAAAATCGCCACAAAATCCTTCAGCAGCACATCTGGTTGCACAGGAGTGATCTCGTAATAAGGCTGTTGCTTCATATTACAATAGATGACCTTCCGCTCCTTATAAGCCTTGAAGAGTTCATTACGAGGTTCGGAAGATTTCAGGGCCTCATAGCTGAAATCACCTGGGAAACTGTTCAGGATACGCCAGTAGTCGGCATTAGCCGCCAAGGCATACATCTTCTCAAACTCCAGGTTCTCACCCGCTGTCTCTTCATCCTGAATGACATAGTCAGCTCCTGCATCACGGAAGATCTGAGCCAGATAGTTCTTACCGCCAACGGCATGCCAAGTGCCATAATGCATCTCACCAGAAAAGACCGTAGGACGAGTCGTAGCTGCTGAGGCTTTGGCTTTCAGATCATTGTAGCGCTTCTCGATGCCAGCAAACACCTCATTGGCTTCTTTCTCCTTACCAATAAACATGCCTATGAATTTAATCCACTCTGCTTGTCCTAACGGATCGAGTTCCTGATAACCCAGATGGGGCACTAACAGGATGCCCGTCTCCTTGATGGCTTCGTAACCACCACGCTTAGAAGGCGAGATGAAGATCACATCAGGATTGGCGGCGAGTACCATCTCTGTATCAAAATTACCCTCCATGCCGATCTTCACGATACGTCCGTCTTTCACACGTGCCAGAATATCCTTGTTGTAGAGATTCTTCGTGCCCGTCAGTCCTTTCACCACATCATGGGCATCAAGGACAGTGAAGTTGGAGAGTTGAAGGGCTGTCATACAGATGGTACGCTGGATAGGCACCTTCACCTTCGCATAACCCTCAGGCACAACAGCATCATCAGTTCTTACGAGGGCGAATTTGTCATGCTTGCCCACATCCACCAGACGGATATCGGCAGAGTCGCGCACACTAAAACCTGTAGCATATTTCACAGACATCTCTACGAGGGCCTCATCAGAGGCAGCATCAGCGCCTTGCTTCTTGGAATTCTTACCAGAGCAAGCACAAAACAGGGCTACAACAGCAAAAGCCCAAAAGTATTTTCTCATAAACCAAAACTATTAATATCATCCATATCTCTGCCACACGATTCACGCGGACAGCCTTTGTCATATCAGCCGTAGTCAACGGACGTCCGTTCTCTCCGATATAGGGTTTGTCGAAGAGTTGGCCGAAGTAATAATGCGGTCCTCCAAAGCGACAGTTCAGGATACCAGCCAAGGCTGCCTCAGGATAACCACTATTCGGACTGGCATGACGAGGGCCGTTTCGCCAGACGAATGCAAGAAGATTCAATTTGCCTGAAGCCAATACCATCAGCAAAGCCGTCAAACGAGCTGGGATATAATTTGCCACATCATCGATATGCGCAGCCCAACAGCCAAAATCCTTATAACGCTCAGTACGATAACCTATCATCGAGTCGAGGGTGTTCACCATCTTATAAGCCAACATACCTGGCGTACCCAACAAAGCAAACCAGAACAGTGGTGCTATCACCCCATCGCTCAGATTCTCTGCCAATGTCTCCAATGCTGCTGTACGCACCTCCTGAGCAGAAAGCTCTGAGGTGTCGCGACCCACGATGCGAGCCACCTGCTGACGCCCTTCCTCCAGACTGCGATCCAAGGCGAAGAACACCTCACGAACCTCACGGATCAAAGTCGTACCAGCCAGACAGTAGAAGATGATGATGGCATCGAGAAGAAGTAAGAGGTAAGATGAAAGCGATAAGAGCCAATAGCGAACCAACCACGTCAGCGCGAAAACGAGGGCTATCAGGATAATAGCAACAACAGCACCCTTCGCATTTCGATGATGACCACGATTCAGTTTGTGCTCACAGGCAGAAATGGCCCTACCAAACCATACGACTGGATGAGGCAACCACTGTGGGTCACCTATCAGCAAATCGAGCAACCAGCCGATTAGCAAGGGTAATATGGCGAACATCCAACTATCCATTTCTCGATACAAATTGGTTGATGGCTTTTATCAGGGCATCGTTTTCTGCTGGTGTCTGTGACGCTACACGGAAATGATAAGGCGTCAGACTACGGAAATTCGATGCATCACGAATCAGCATACGATGTTCTCTTGCCAGATAATCCTTCAGTTCTGCAGCAGTATGATGCGCCATTCGACAGAGCATAAAATTCGTCTGAGTGGGAGTCACCTCTATATCTGATAGTTCTTCCAGACGCTTGGCAAGTCTTTTAGCCTCTTGAAGATCAGGCTTGCAGATGAGTTCATCATGCTGCAACAAGAACTTGCCAGCCTCCAAAGCCAGAGCCGATACACTCCAAGGACGCAGATACTGACGGATCTTCGCAGTCAGATTTTCATGAGCCGTGATATAACCTAGTCGCAATCCTGGCACGCCATAGGTCTTTGTCATCGAGTGAATCTGAATCACGTTTGGAATCAGGCATCCCTCTCCTGGTGTCATCACCTGAGCATCCGTATAGTTCTCGTAACTCTGATCAAGTATCAGCAGATCGTATTCAGCCGCCATCCGTTCCATAGATGATGGCGCATAAACTTCGCCTGTAGGATTGTTGGGGGTGCACAACCAGAGCATCGTTTTGTCTGAAGAGGGAGAAAACAACTGACAGGCATCCTCGTATTCGCTGAATGTGGGGGAAGGGATCTCAGACTGCATGCGGAAAGTCTGGGCTATCAGATAGATGGCTTCTGTGGCACCACTGGTGACGATCACCTGTTGAGGCTGAAGTCCATAACGCTCGGCTATAACAGTTTCCAACGACCAGGCCTCTGGTTCTGGATAATGACTGATGAGTTCTGGATGAGCCATCAGATGGTTCATCAGCGCCTGATGATTGCCATGGGCACAGATATTCGACGAGAAGTCGCTCTTGATGTCTCCATATCTATATGCGTCGTCACCGTGTCCTTCAATCATGGTCTGTCAGTATTTGATAAATCCGATCCATATCCACATAACGGCGCACATGATCGGCGAGTTTGTTATATTGTTCTTCCTTATAGGCCTGATAGTCGAATGAGGGGGCATCGCTGCTGAACTTCCCTGCAAAAGGTTTCAGCAACTCATCCACAAAGGCCGCATTATCGAGGATACCATGCACATAGGTACCCATACACTTCTCATTCACCCGATAGCCGTCAGCCCGTCCGTCGTGCAGATGCAGCATGGGTAAAGCCTCAGCATCACCGAAGGGATGTGTCTCCCCCATATGGATCTCGTAACCCTCACCATATTCGCACTTAACCTGACGGGTGAGTTTCTCACCACTCATCGTGGTGGTGACAGGCAACAGACCAAGTCCTGGCAGTCGTTCGATATCCCCTTCCACATGATCTGGATCACACACCTCGATACCCATCAGCTGATATCCGCCACAGATACCCAGCACGGAGGCTCCCTCACGATAAGCCTTGACGATGGCCTGCGCACAACCGTTTCGACGCAGTTCATAGAGATCATGCAAAGTTGACTTGGTACCAGGAAGAATGATGATATCCGCCTTCTGAATATCCTCCACGTTGTTAGTATAAAAAAGATGTACGCGCGCGTCATGTTCCAACGCATCGAAGTCGGTATAGTTCGAGAGATGCTGCAACATGATGACAGCAATATTCACCTTATCCTGTTGCAATTGGAAGGATTTCTGCGCCAACGCCACAGAATCCTCTTCCTCAATATGGATATCCTTGAAATAAGGAATCACACCCAAAACAGGAACCCCACAAATCTCCTCCAGCATCCTGCGTCCTTCTTCAAACAGACGCATATCCCCACGGAACTTATTGATGATGATGCCTTTGATGAGGGCTCTGTCTTCTGGTGTCTGCAAGACAATGCTACCATAGACAGAAGCAAAAACGCCTCCTCGATCGATATCGCCCACTAAGATCACATCAGCCTTCGCATGGCGCGCCATTGGCAGATTCACCAAGTCAGTATCTCGCAGATTGATCTCAGAGATGCTGCCAGCACCTTCCATCACGATGGGGTTATAACGTGCAGCCAGCCGATCGAAGGCAGCACAGACTTCCTTTCTGAAATCAATATCTCCAGCACCCTGTCTGCGCCAGTAATCATACGCATGCTTGTTGCCAACAGGTTTACCATTTAGGATCACCTGGGAAGTATGGTCGCTCTGGGGTTTCAACAGCAACGGGTTCATATCCGTATGACAAGCGATGCCAGCAGCCTCAGCCTGAACAGCCTGAGCACGTCCGATCTCCAGTCCTTCTGGTGTGGCATAACTGTTCAATGCCATATTCTGCGCCTTGAAGGGGGCTGGCAGATAACCGTCCTGCTTAAAGATACGACAGAAGGCTGCTGCAACAATGCTCTTGCCAACATCGCTACCTGTTCCTGCAAACATGATGGGGTGTAACTGTTTCATATCTGATAGAGATGCGTATAACTGGCTAAAACATTCTTATACCTAATGACTGGCGTCGCCACAGGACGGCCTTTGGCATCATAAACCTGCATCGCAGAAGGAGGCACCTCACCTAAAAATTGCGTATAATGGAACTCATGTCCACGATAAAACTTCCCATCAAGTTCAAACTGGCGATAACCTAATGACAGTTTTCTGTCTGCTTTACGCGCCGTAATCCGATAAGGCAGTACACCACACATGGGATATTCACCCTCATCCGTCACGATGCTCTCGCAGAGATACATCATACCACCACATTCTGCCACCACTTTTCCACCCTGTTCTGCAAAGTCCTTGATGACTTTTCTGCAAGCCTCGTTCTTCACAAGTGCCTCCAGATGTTTCTCAGGATAGCCACCAGGCAGATAAAGCAGATCGATGCCTTCGAAAGAAGGCACCTCTGTCTCCGGATCGAAGAATCGCACAGACGAAAACCTGTCTATGGTTTCCTGATAGAGGAAACTAAAGCTCTCTGCATTGCGCGCCAAGAGCACAGATTGTTCCCATACTGGGAATGAATTGTTCCCACACTGGGAATGAATTGTTCCCACACTGGGAATATATTTTGGGGTTAAAGCCCGCCAATCAACATGTGCCTCTAAAAGATTGATCAGTTTCTGAGTCTCTGGTTGTTCAGAGAAGTCCAAACCCAGGTAGCGCGAGCCTTGCTCAAGTGAAGCATCCTTAGGCAGATAACCCAGACATTTGATTTGCAAGTCATCACACACCTGTTGAAGCATCTGGTAATGTTTCTCCGATCCCACCTTATTATATATAACGCCAGCGAAACGCACATCCTGACGGAAATGGATAAACCCAGATAGCAAGGCTGCCATTGAATAAGCTGCTGACTTGGCATCCACCACCAATACGATAGGGATATCGAGTGTCTTTGCAATCTCATAGGCAGAACCTTTCTCACGATCGTAGCCATCAAACAAGCCCATCATGCCCTCTACGATACACACATCAGCATCCTCGCCATAGTGCCAGAAGAGTTCTCTGACGTGCTCAGGAGAAGCCATAAACGTATCGAGATTGATGCTGGGACGACCACATTCTGAGGCATGAAACTTGGTATCGATATAATCTGGGCCGCACTTGAAAGGTTGCACCTTCATGCCCTTCGATGAAAAAAGCGCCATCAACCCTCTGGCAATCGTTGTTTTGCCAGAGCCGCTGGTGGGGGCTGCTATCAGAAATGCGGGTTTCATCTCTGCAAAGGTACACACTTTCTGCATTATTTTGCATGAAATACGCAATTTTTTCACTTTTTTCTTGTTTCATTTTTTCATTTTTTCATTTTTTTATGTACCTTTGCAGCCGAAAATAAGGCAATCTGGTGGCCGATGCCGCCTGATGTAAGGGAATCCAGTGAGAGTCTGGAACTGTACCTGCAGCTGTAATCCCCCTTTGAAGGGTTTGCTTGTGTAACGCCACTGACCACAGGGTCGGGAAGGTAAAGCAGACTGGGGAAAGTCAGAATACCTGCCACAAACTGTAAAAGTACGTCCGTTCAGGAGTTAGCGGTCGGAAAATAAGATGATTTATGAGCATTAGACAGAAACTGGCTTTGGGCCTTTGGCTGTTGACTGTTGGCGTAAGTGCACAGACAGGAGTCTGGCGCTCCGACAGTTTGCAGGAAGTAGTGGTGACAGGTACTGGTACACAGCACCTGCTGAAAGATGCGCCTGTTCAGACAGAGGTGATCAGTCGTCGGCAACTGCAGCAATATGCTGGTAAGAGCATCGAGGATATCCTGGCAGGACTAACCGCCAGCTTTGACTTCAGCGAGAACGATATGGGTTCCCATCTGCAGATGAACGGACTGGGCAACTCGTATGTGCTGATTCTGATAGACGGCAGGAGACTGCATGGTGATAATGGTGGTGAGAACGACCTTTCGCTGATTGATCCGAATAACATCGAGAAGATAGAGATTGTGAAGGGTGCATCCTCTGCCCTCTATGGTAGTGACGCCATCGCTGGTGTGATCAACATCATCACCAAGAAGCATCGTGAACAAGGCGTGATGTTTGAGAACACCTCACGCGTTGGTTCCTATGGTGACATCCGTCAGCATAATGGTCTCGCCCTGAACTACGGCAAGCTGTCAAGCTATACCAACTTCCAATTGCAGCACTCCGATGGTTGGCAGAACACCTCTGAGGAAGCCATCTCACAGACAGAGTATCACATCACCGACTCACGCAACAAGACTGTGAATCGTCATACCAACTGGCAGATTCAGGAGCGTCTGACCTATCAGGTGACACCTCAGATCGAACTTTATGCCGATGGCAGCATCTATTGGAAACGTATCTATCGTCCTTGTGGGCATCACCCTGGGGTGGATGTCAAGACGTGGGATCTGCAATACAACAATGCCTCTGTATCCGTTGGAGGCAAATGGAAGCTGAACAGCACGGATGTCATCACCCTGGATGCCGACTGGAAGCGACATGCCTACAACTATGTCTATACAGACACCACACTGACAGATGGTTATGTGAACGGACGCTTCACCAACTACTACCCTTACTTCCCTGATGATAAGGAGTTGCAGAGTGATCAGCGACTCACGAACATCTCGTTAAAAGGTATCTTCAATCTGCCTTACGAGCAGAAGCTGAGTGCAGGATTCGACTATCGCTACGACTGGCTGAAGGCACCCATGCGAGTAGAAGGCGGCAAGGCGACAGACAACACACAGGCCCTCTATGTACAGGATGAGTTGGCACTGCTCGATCCGCTCTATCTGACAGCAGGATTGCGACTGACCAGGAACCAAGGGTTTGGCACACGCCTCACCCCCAAGATATCCGCGATGCTGAAACTGGGTGAACTGCGCCTGAGAGCCACCTGGAGTCAGGGTTACAAGACCCCTACCCCCAAGGAGCTCCACTACCAGTACGTCAGGAATATGAATGGGGTATATCTCTACTTAGGCAACGAGAACCTGAAAGCTCAGACCTCCAACTATTTTGGCGTGAGTGCTGAATACACCATCGGACACCTCACTCTGACACTCGCCCCCTATTATAACAAGGTGAAAGACATGATCACCCTCGTCACCATTCCCACCAAGGATGCACCTGGCGATCTGATTACGAAATATGATCCCATCCGAGTGCGCCAGTATCAGAATATGGAAGACGCCAAGACCTATGGTGTCGATTTCACTGTGCGCTATCAGGGCAGACATTTCACCGCAGGCGGAAGCTACAGCTATCTCGACACAGAGGCCAACCAGTATGACGCTGAGAAAGATGTGATGCGGAAGGTCACCATCGACGGTATGGCCCATCACAAAGCCAACGTGTACGTCACCTGGAACCACGATTTCTCCAAGCATTATAAGTTGGGTTTAGGACTCTATGGCCGACTCTCCAGCAAGCGCTATTATCAGATTGATGGCGATGGCAAGGGCTACCAGCTTTGGCGACTCTCCACCAACCACCAGATAGGCAAGATCTGGCGCATAGACGCTGGTGTGGACAACATCTTCGATTATGTGGATCGTACCCCTCACGGATTACATCTGGGCACCACAACCCCAGGTCGTACCGTCTATGCTTCACTGACCATACGACTCAATGCAGGTAAAAAACTTACGAACAGATATAAATCAAATTTTAATTCAAGCAACAATGAACAAGATTAAGTATTTCATGCTGGCTATGATGGCATTCGTTGCCAGCGCAACGTTCACCGCTTGTAGCAGTGACGATGACAACAAGAACAATGGTAATCAGTCAAATTACGATCGTTATCAGCAGGCTGTTAACCAGACTGTTAACACACAGAAGAAGAGCGACAAAGTGATCCTACTCGTAGCCTTCGGTTCAACTTGGGAGCAGGCTTATGACACCTTCGACAAGGTGGTTGACGACTACAAGGCAGCATTCTCAGGTTGGGATGTCTATCTCTCTTTCTCTTCAGCCATCTGTATCAACAATGCCCGTGCTGGTGAGAATGTAGCGCCTAAGGACTACTACGATCCAGAGCACTGGCTCACCGCCATCGGTCTGGCAGGTTACAAGCAGATCGTGGTACAGTCGCTGCAGGTGATCCCTGGTGAGGAGTATCGCCGTGTTCGCGACAGCTATGTGAAGGACTTCATGAACAACCGCAACGGTGATTTCACTGAAGCTTATATGAAGAGTCTCGATCGTCAGGTGGTGGTAGGCACCCCGCTGATGGCTGAGGAGAGCGACGCTAAGGCACTGGCTACTACACTTAACAACGAAGCCGACGTGAAGGCAGCTGTAGCTGATGGTATCGTAGCTTTCATGGGTCATGGTAACCCTGAGGGGTATGACTACTATGGCGGTAACGTACGCTATATACAACTGGAGGAATACCTCCGTGCCATCAATCCTAAATACTATGTAGGAACAGTAGATATGGACGAGACTTATGCTGAGGATGTACTGAAGCACATTGCTGGCGGAAAATTCGACTACAAGATTGGTGATGTGACCAAGAGCGTTACCTATGCTGCCAACGACGCCAAGAAAGCCCAGCTCTTCGTGCTGATGTCAATCGCCGGTGACCATGCCCACAACGATATGGCTGACCCTGAGGACGATGAGAGCTGGTACTCTCTGTTTAATGAAGCAGGCATCGAGACAAAGGCTTATGAAACCAATTTCACAGAGGCTTGCTGGAAACAGTACAAGAGCGGTGATGAGTATATCCCTGGTCTGGCAGAGCGCAGTGCCGTTCGCAAGCTGTGGATGAACCACACGACTGCTGCTATCAAGAAACTCGGCACTGATGAGGCTCTGTCAACCCCGACAACCGCAGCAGAATAATGAAAACAGTACGTGTATTATTATATAGGTTTTGTGAAGGAGGTGCTGTCGTGAGACAGCATCTTCTTCCCGTTTTGCTATTGTGCTCTTCAGTTGTCTGTCAGGCACAGATTCACCGGATGACACGCAACGACTCTGCCGCCATCAGTCATAGTTACAATCTGAACCCCGTTGTGGTGACTGGCTCAGGCCATCACCAGCGTCTGAAAAGCACTGCCACCCCCGTGCATGTGCTCTCTGCCCAGGAGATCCGTGAACAGGGTATCAGCACCTTCGATGGGGCACTCACCCGTATGATGCCTCAGGTATCAATGGCACCCAACTCCATGGGTACCTTCCTACGCCTCAACGGTCTGGGCAACAAATATATTCTGATCCTCATCAACGGTCAGAAACTCAATGGTGACATCTCGAACAATGTCGATCTCAACCGTATCAATATGGCACGAGTGAAGCGTATAGAGGTACTCGACGGCGCCGCCTCGTCACTCTACGGCTCTGATGCCATCGCAGGTGTCATCAACATCATCACCGACCAGCCCACACAGGATCTGATCAGCATCACCAGCGACACCAGAGTCAGCGGACACGGTATATTGACAGAGAGCGTCAGTCTCGATATCTTCAGCAAGGGCTTTGGTTCCTACACCTCGTTCTCACACGATCGTGCTGACAGCTATCGTAATAACGACCTCGAATATGTGAAAGGCTCCGACACGGAGACACAACCCTCCATCGCCCCACTCTTCACAGGATACCGTTCGAACATCGTTGGACAGAAGTTCACCTATGCGCCCAACCAGCATCTGGCGCTCAACGCAGGGTTGGACTATTCCTATAAGATCACCTCGCGCCCTGAAACACGAGAGGACATCACAGGTGGAACTGACTACGAGATGCGCTACAAGGGCCTGCGCTGGAACGTTGGTGGCATCTATAAGTTCACCAGCCGCAATTCTCTTCAAGCCAACTTCGTCGTCGATCGCTATCGCTATGGCAAGGAGTACGATGTGGCAACCAAGACCTATCAGATTGGTGACTATGTGCAATCCAAGAAACAGCGCATGATGGACGGTGAGATCAAGGCCATCCTGGGATTCACCACCAACAGCACCACCATCTTCGGTGCCGACTGGCGACAGGATCATCTCACAGCCACCTCTGGTAACATCAATGAGAAAGTCTATACCCTCGCGGCCTATGCCCAGCACGAGATGAAGTTCCTGAAAGACTTCACCGCCACCCTCGGTCTGCGACTGACACATCACGAGACGTTCAATAATCACCTCACCCCTAAGGTGGCCCTGATGTATGCCCCTGGTGAGTTCCGTTTCCGTGCCACCTACTCTGCCGGTTTCCGTGCCCCTGGTCTCGACGAGCTCTACTATCACTATTACTCCGTGAATCGTGGCAAGCCCCAGATCAGCTTCGGCAATCGGGACTTGAAGCCAGAGAAGAGTCACTACTTCTCGCTGAATGCCGAATATCGCACACAGATGATTGCCGTCAGTCTCACAGGCTTCATCAACCGCATCAACGACATGGTGGTCAAAGAGAACATCGAAGTGAATGACGCATCACTCGTGATGCTGAAACGGGAGTTTCCGGAGATGACCGATGCAGAAGCCTCGAAACTGGTGAGCTATGCCCTTTATCAGAACAGCGACAAGGGAGATATCAAAGGTGTGCAGCTGAATGTCTCTGCCAATCTCTTCCCAGGCTTCAACCTCTCCACCAACTATGCTTATACCTATGCCCGCACCAAGAGCGGGGAAGAGTGGACACCCCTGGAGCGCAGCATTCGTCATACTGCCACGATAGCAGCCGACTATCACCACGCATGGAAACGTTACAGGTTGAATGTGAACCTGAATGGCCGTCTGCAGAGCAAGACCTACTATCCAGGCTACGAGGATGCCCCAGGCTATGGCATCTGGAACCTCTACACCACCCACACGTTTGATGTCGCCAGATGGGCTCTCATAGAGCCATCCATCGGTATCGACAACCTCTTCAACCGTGTGGATCGCCGTATCGACTCCGCCACGCGCAAATATGCCCTCTATAGTCCGGGCACGATGCTGGTAGTAGGTTTGAAAGTAAAGTTCAAATAGGTTACTTTTTCTTTAGCGTGAACTCAAACGCCAGCCCACCCTTGTCGGCAGGGCGAACGGTGATGGAGCCACCATGCAACAAGACCGCATTCTTCACGATGGCAAGGCCAAGACCTGTGCCGCCAAGTGAACGACTGCGGCCTTTGTCGATGCGGTAGAAGCGTTCAAAGATACGCGAAAGATGTTCTGGG
>Ga0256405_10007229_pt1 | contig 16958 bp, 12 predicted proteins | sample RumenRJG_02DNA_FD_189096 | JGI IMG/M metagenome (GOLD analysis project Ga0256405, IMG submission 189096) | Bovine rumen microbial communities from Lethbridge, Alberta, Canada - RJG_02 | ecosystem: Host-associated > Mammals > Digestive system > Stomach > Rumen | place: Canada: Alberta...
AAGTAGGTCTGCTTCCTCAAGAACTTCATCCACACCGTTTACAGTTACGGTCGTCTTTCCTTCTGCCTTAAGGTCTGCCATAAGCTTATTGCCGTCTGCTGCCGCAAGCACTTCCTTAAGAGCATTAAGGTTCTTGCCAAAGCGCTTACCGAGAGTCCTAAGCTGTGGCTTGAATGCATAGCTTGAGAAACGGTCAACATTGTCGATCATTTCAACCCTCTTAACATTTAACTCTTCCTTGATGATGTCAATATAGCCTTCTTCAAGCTTTGCACTCTCATCATCTATCTTGACATACATATTGCCGATAGGCTGGCGGTTCTTGATATTTGCCTCATTTCTGCCTGCACGGCCAAGAACAACTATCTCAAGAACATCCTCCATCTCCTTTTCAAGGTTCTTATTTATCCATTCTTCCTTGACTTTTGGGAAGTCGCAAAGATGAATACTGCAGGTTGCCTTGTCATCAATGTTTCTTACAAGGTTCTGGTAAATGCTTTCTGTGATGAAAGGCACCATAGGCGCTGCTACCTTGCTTATTTCAATAAGGGCTGTATAGAGTGTCATGTAAGCATTTATCTTATCCTGCTCCATACCCTTTGCCCAGAAACGTGCACGACATCTGCGGACATACCAGTTACTCATATCATCTACAAAGTCCTGAAGAACCTTGGCAGTTTCATTTACACGATAATTAGTCAGATTGTCGTCCACAGCCTTTATGGTTGAGTGAAGTCTTGAAAGAAGCCACTTATCCATAAGAGGAAGCTTGTCATAGCAAAGGCTGTACTTGCTTGCATCAAATTCATCAATGTTTGCATAAAGGACAAAGAATGAATAGGTGTTCCATAAGGTTGAAAGGAACTTGCTCTGTCCTTCTGCCACTGCCTTGTCGTAGAAGCGATTAGGTAACCACGGTGCGCTGTTTGAATAGAAATACCAGCGGACTGCATCTGCTCCATGCTTGTTGAGGGCATCCATAGGATCGACTGCATTTCCCTTGCTCTTACTCATCTTCTGACCATTTTCATCAAGAACAAGACCAAGAACTATTACATTCTTATATGGAGCCTTGCCGAAAAGGATTGTAGACTCTGCCATAAGTGAATAGAACCATCCTCTTGTCTGGTCTACTGCCTCGGAGATAAAGTCTGCCGGGAACTGGTCTTCAAACTTGTCCTTATTTTCAAATGGATAATGGTGCTGAGCATAAGGCATTGCTCCTGAATCAAACCAGCAGTCAATAACCTCGCTGACTCTCTTCATAGGCTTGCCGCACTTAGGACATCTTATAGTAACATTGTCTACAAAAGGACGGTGAAGCTCAATATCCTCTGGACAATCATCACTCATTTCCTTAAGTTCTGCGATACTTCCTACAACATGACGCTCACCACATTCACATTCCCATACAGGAAGCGGAGTGCCCCAGTAACGGTTTCTTGAAATGCCCCAATCCTGCACATTCTTAAGCCAGTCACCAAAACGACCCTTGCCGATGCTTTCAGGAATCCAGTTTACTGTATCATTATTCTTAAGAAGCTCATCCTTGACAGCTGTCATCTTGATAAACCATGTATCTCTTGCGTAGTAGATAAGTGGTGTATCACAGCGCCAGCAGTATGGATAATCATGCTCAAACTTAGGTGCATCGAAAAGGAGTCCTCTGTGCTCAAGGTCTTCAAGTACCTCCGGGTCTGCCTTCTTTACAAAAAGACCTGCAAAAGGAGTCTCTGCCGTAAGCTCGCCCTTTTCATTTACAAACTGGATAAAAGGAAGGTCATTGTCACGTCCTACGCGGTTATCATCTTCACCGAAAGCAGGAGCGATATGTACGATACCGGTACCGTCTGACATGGTAACGTAGTCATCTGCCACAATGAAATGAGCCTTCTTCTTCTGTGCCTTTGCGGCATTTCCTGCACATTCATAAAGCGGTTCGTATGAAAGTCCCTTAAGGTCGCTTCCCTTATAGGTTTCAATGATCTCGTAAGCCTTCTTTCCTTCTTCTGCAAGAGAACCAAGCACCTTATCTGCAAGGGCTTTTGCAAGGATATAGGTCTTGCCGTCTGCTGCATTTACTTTTACGTATTCTTCATCAGGATTTACGCAAAGAGCCGTGTTGCTTGGAAGTGTCCAAGGTGTTGTGGTCCATGCAAGGAAATAATAATCCCCATCAACTGCCTTGAAACGAACAACAGCAGAACGCTCTTTTACATTCTTATATCCCTGTGCTACCTCATGTGATGAAAGAGGGGTACCGCAGCGAGGGCAATAAGGCACGATCTTATGTCCCTTGTAAAGAAGACCTTTTTTAGATATCTCCTTTAATGCCCACCATTCTGATTCAATGAAGTTATTATCGTAAGTTACGTATGGATCATCCATATCTGCCCAGAATCCGACCTTCTTACTGAAAGTCTCCCACATTCCTTTAAACTTCCATACAGACTCCTTACATTTTTCAATAAAAGGCTCCATGCCGTACTTTTCGATCTGTTCCTTGCCGTTAAGACCAAGTAGCTTCTCTACTTCAAGCTCAACAGGAAGACCATGCGTATCCCATCCTGCCTTTCTTGGCACTCTGTAGCCCTTCATGGTACGGAAACGAGGGATCATATCCTTTATGACACGTGTTTCGACATGTCCTATATGCGGCTTGCCGTTGGCTGTTGGCGGACCATCAAAAAACATATATGTAGGACACCCTTCACGATCCTTTATAGACCTCTTGAAAACATCTTCTTCCTCCCAGAGTCTGGATACTTCTTCCTCGCGCTCTGTGACACTTGCATCTGGTCTCACTTCTTTATAGACCATTCTTTCCTCCTCCGCAAAATCTCTCCGATTTCACTCACTTATTATTATGTTAAAATTCTATGATAATGTCGGTGTCAAACGTACTTGACACCTGTATCATTATATCAGACACCAAAGATTCTACAACAATTGAAGCCTTATTTTGTCATAGCTATATCTTTCTTTACTTTATTTACCGCTTCTTTAAGCTGATTGTCCTTATCTTTTACTATAACGCCGTTTTTTATGGCGTCTTCATTAAGGTCAACCTCGATATCCGGTGCAATTCCCGTTCCATGAATATTGACTCCATTCGGAGTGTAATATTTTGATACAGTTATCTTGATAGCAGAACCATCTGTAAGCGGAAGTATCTGCTGAACTATTCCCTTACCGAATGTAGTGTTGCCGACAAGAGTTGCTCTTTTATAATCCTTCATGGCTCCCGCAAATATTTCCGATGCGGAAGCAGAATTGCCGTTTATAAGAATCGATATCGGTTTCTTAAATTCTTTCTTTGTAACTGCCTTTTCCTCTTCCTTATGCCCATACTTGTCTTCTATATAAACAAGAAGTCCTGTCGGCAAAACTCTGTCAAGCATCTTGCAGACGATATCAAGTCTGCCGCCGGGATTATTTCTAAGATCTATAACAAGTCCCTTTATGCCCTTCTTTTCAAGGTTTGTAAGAATCTCGTCAAACTGATCAGCAGTAACTCCGTCAAAGCCGGAAACCTTTATATATCCTATATCATCATCAAGCATCTCGCTTGTAACCGTATCTACGTCAACCTTCGTTCTTTTGAGGTTCATGCGGATCTCTTTGCTATCTCTCACTACTACAAGATTGACACTTGTTCCTTCTTCGCCCTTTATCTTTGAAACGGCTGTAGAAAGATCAAGTCCGGTTATATCCTCGCCTTCCACCTTATAGATGATATCTCCTGCTTCCATGCCGGCTTTTGCGGCAGAACCTTTTTTAAATACCTGAACTACAGTTATCGCTCCTGTACTTACGTTTGTTGTGACAGAAACTCCTATACCACAATAGTTTCCGTCGCTCTGTTCATTAAAGGTCTTATATTCCTCTTTAGTATAGTAAGTTGAATATGGGTCTCCAAGACTTGCAAGTGCTCCCTTATAGATATCCTCCGTCATAAGAGAATGATCCACATCATTTAAGTAATACTGTCCTATTATCGCATCCAAGGCAGTAAGCTTGGCACTCACAGCGCTTGTATCAAGCTTTTTGCTGCTTGTTTCACCCGGAGTTCTTCCCACTGTCTCTGCAACCTGCTGCAGCTGATATTTGCTTAGCAGGCTGTAGGAAAAGACCGAACTTAGAAACAGGGTTATCACCACGCCTGTTGCCAGCCCTCCAAAAAAATGTTTCTTCATTTAAACAACCTCAAAAATGTCATAATGCAGACAAAAACTCCGGCATTTATCTTAATTCACGTATTGCAGCGGATTCACATAAGTTCCATTTATCTTAAGACCAAAGTGAAGGTGCGGTCCTGTTGCAACACCTGTAGAGCCTACAAGCCCAACCTGCTGCCCCTGGCTTACGCTCTGTCCTGTTGAAACAAGGAGTTTTGAGCAATGCATATAGACTGTATAAATACCGCCGCCATGGTCTATAAGCACATAATTGCCCATTGACCAGTGATATGATGCCTGAACTACCGTTCCGCCTGCCGCAGCAATGATAGGAGTTCCGGCTGCAACACCTATATCAACACCAGAGTGAAATGTACCGGAATTTGCAGTAACCTCCCCTCTGTAACCAAAGCCCGATGTGATAAGGTGGCTGGATGGCATAGGCCATATAAGCCCTCCGGCAAGAAGGTTGGTTGCCTGCGGTGTCTGCGGCGTGCTTTGGCTCACATTATTGTTCTGATCATTGTTTGCTGCGGCTTTAGCGGCGGCAGCCTTTGCTGCAGCCGCCTTTCTTGCCGCCTCTTCGGCAGCCTTCTTTTCTGCAGCTTCTTTTCTTGCCGCCTCTTCAGCTTCTGCTTTTGCTATAAGCGAATCTATCTCATTTTCCTGAGCCCTTGCCGCCTCGGCAAGACTTGAAGCCTTCGCATCAGCATCAGCTACAAGCGCATCATATTTCTTTAATTCCTGCTGTTTTTTGGCAAGAAGCTTTTCATTTGTCGACTTGTCTACAAGAAGCTCTGCTTTCATTGTATCAAGGTCTGCAAGTTCAATTTCCTGTTCTTTCTTTTTTTCGGCGACTGCTTCTTTTGTTGCCTTGTAATTTTCAAGAAGCTTTTCATCATAGTTTGAAACAGCAGACATATACTCTGTCCTATTAAGGAGGTCTTCGATATTTTTCGCTCCCAAAAGTATTTCAACATAATCAGATGAACCATTCTCATACATGTATCGTATGCGCTTTTTCATTATCTCATACTGGTCTGCTTCTGTCTGCTTTGCCGCTTTGAGTTCCTTTTTCGTTCTTTTTATCTTTTTATTCTGCTTTTTTATCTTGCCGGTAAGATCAGCAATATTTCCTTCTATCTTGCTCTGCTTTTCATCAAGAAGCGACACATACTCTTTTATATTGCCTCTTGCCGCGTCCAGCTCTCTTAAATCAGCTTCCGCCTCGGACTTCTTTTTTAATATGGCTGCCTGCTTGTCCTTTGCATTCTGAATATCCGCACCAGTAACGGCAAATACGTCTTTTACCGGAAGAGCATGCACGAAAACTCCTGCCGACACAAGAGCGATCGCAGAAAAAAGAATAACTGATTTTCTTAGTCGCATAGCTTTTTCCTTTGTGTATCAAAGTCTTAACTGACGGTGCACAGTAATATAGCTTCCTGCAAGACCTATACCCACACCTATAACAAGACTTAATGGAATAAGTTCCTTAAAGACTTCATTAACAGGTAAAAATATAAGTATATTAGACAGTACCGCAAATCTTGTCTGAATTGCCTCTATAGCCCTTATGTACAGGACTCTTAAGAGTAGAAGCGGTATAAGAGCCCCCGCAAGACCTATGATAACGCCTTCGATAAGAAATGGTGCCCTTATAAAGAAGTCTGTCGCACCTATAAGCTTCATTATATTTATTTCTTCCCTGCGAACGCTTATTCCCATCGAAATAGTCGTGCTTATAAGGAAAATAGCTACTGCAAGAAGGATCACCATGATAGATCCGCCGACAAGCCCTATAAGAGAATTGAAGGAGGCAAGCCCTCTTGCTTCTGTCTGCGAACCGTTTACTTTTCTTACCCCGTCAAGTGTAAGAATGTAATTAACAAGCCCTTCCTGACGGCTTACATCGTTTAAAAAAACTGTATATGAGTCGCTTTTGTCAAGGGGGTTATCCTCACCAAAAGTTTCTGCAAGTTCAGGGTTCAGCGACTCCTTCTTATATTTTGCCCATGCCTGTGCAGCAGAAATATAATCGACCTCTGAAACCTCTCTCCTTGCCCTTATCTTATCGCCTATAGCAGTCTTTTGCTCGCTTGTGGCGTCATCAGTGAAGAAAACAGTTATACCGACTGAGCTTTCCGCCTTGTTCACTGAACTTTCAAAATTGACAATCACAAAGAAAAAAAGTCCGAAGATAAAAAGACACGCTGTTATTGTCCCTATACTGGCAAGAGAAAACATCCTGTTTCTTGCTATCCCCCGGACTCCTTCCTTAATACTCCTGCCCAGTGTCCGGATATTCATTGTAACCACCTTTTTTCTTATCGCTTATTATCCTGCCGCTTTCGATAGTGATGACTCTCTTCTGCATCTGATTTACTATATCCTGATTGTGAGTGACCACTACAACTGTTGTTCCTCTACGGTTTACCTGCTCTAAAAGATTCATGATCTCGATAGAATTTCTCGGATCAAGATTTCCTGTAGGCTCATCCGCAAGAAGTATGACAGGATTATTTATAAGAGCTCTGGCAAGCGCCACTCTCTGCTGCTCGCCGCCGGAAAGCTCCTTCGGATACGCTTTTTCCTTGCCTGTAAGACCGACAAGTGCAAGCATTTCAGGAACTTTTGTCTTTATCACATCCCTGCTTTCACCGATAACCTCTTCTGCGAAAGCAACATTTTCAAAAACAGTCCTGTCCTTTAAGAGCCTGAAGTCCTGAAAGACCATGCCGATCCCTCTGCGGTATCTGGCAACCTGACTGCGGCGCAGTCGCCCAAGCCTCTTGCTGTTTACATATATATCGCCGGAGGTTGTGTCTATCTCCTTCATTAAAAGCCTTAAAAGCGTAGACTTGCCAGCGCCCGAATTACCTATGACAAATACAAATTCACCTTTTGAAATGGACAGGGACACATCTCTTAAGGAATGCATCTCGCCATTGCTGCGGCTTTCGTAATCTTTGCTTACATGTCGCAATACTATGACCGGCATCTCATCCGCTGCGATGCCATTCAGGCCTTTTGAGAACTTTATCTTGTTTCTCTCCAGTGCCCTTTTTCTGGCTTCATCCATTAAAATTCAATACTCTCCATATATTTCATATATTTAACGACCATAAGTGCGATCTTAAATGTAATGGCATCATCAAATTTTCTAAGATCAAGATTTGTAGCCTTTTCAAGCTTGTCAAGACGGTAAACAAGTGTGTTTCTGTGGATAAAGAGCTGCCTTGAAGTTTCCGAGACATTAAGACTATTCTCAAAAAACTTGTTGATAGTAGTAAGGGTTTCTTCATCGAAATCGTCAGGAGATTTTCCATCAAATATCTCCTTTATGAACATCTTGCATAAAGGCATAGGAAGCTGATAGATAAGACGTCCTATACCAAGGCTATTGTAACCTACTATATTCTGACCCTCGTAGAATATCTTGCCTACATCAAGCGCCATACGGGCTTCCTTAAATGACCTTGACACATCCTTTATCTCTGAAACTATCGTTCCATAAGCTATATGCACACTGCTCATGGCCTCTGCATTAAGCATGTCAAGCAGAGTAAGGGCGGCCTTCTCCATTTCAGGATACCCCTCTTCTTCTCCAAGCTCCTTCACAAGGATTATATTCTTTTCATCAACTGCTGTGATAAAATCATTTACGTTGGCTGAATAGAGCTCACGCATGATTTCAAGGGCATTCACATCTTTTTCGTACTTTGTCTCGATAACAAATACTACTCGCTTTGCCGTGGCTTCTATGTGCAGTTTCTTTGCCCTGTTGTAAATATCAACAAGAAGAAGATTATCAAGAAGAAGGTTCTTTATAAAGTTATCCTTGTCATAACGTTCCTTGTAGGCTGCAAGAAGTCCGGTAACCTGAAAGGCTGCGATACGACCTATAGTAAACACATCATCACTGTCCCCGCAGGCAACAAGTATATATTCAATCTGATCGTCTCCACACACTTTAAAGAACTGAGCACCTGAAAGGACCTGACTTTCCGCCTGAGATTCAGCGAAATCTTCGGCGCTTTCACTATATTTTTCCGCATCCTCAAAAGTTGATGCGACTACTTTCCCCTCGGTGTCCATAACAGAGAAATCTACTCTGGTTATTCCTTTAAGCCCATCGAGTGTATTCTGAAGAATCTGATTAGATATCATGCTACACCTCTGAATAAATATATCTGACTTTGTATGTATAAACAGTTACACATAGTTTATTATATATAAAATATGTTCCTATGTCAAAGATTGTCGTGTTGCTTTAGCAATACGACCAAGTATCGTCGAAGACGATACAGCTATTATTGTCTCCCCACCCTCACTTGTGTTAAAATTAACCTACACAATACATACACAGGTTGAAATGATGAAAAGCGATATTACATATAAGAAAAAGCACATAAGCCTTGGAAGCTACCCTGATGAGAGCTCCGCCTTGCTCGCACGTAAAGAAGCCGCCCTCGCTCTTGGCAGGCGCGGTCTTATTCCCGACAGGGCGCTCCCTCCGGGCGCTATCATGCTTGGCGTAACAGGTCATCTTCCGGAGATAAGTGACTACGATATATGCACTGTCCTTCCTTTTGAAAAATGGGTATGCCTTATAAATTTTCGCGACAATGCAATATACAGCCACAACCCTATCTATTTAAAAAAGGACTACTTTGAATACTGGCTTTCTCCGGACAGGTGCTTAAAGTTTTCAAGAGATGACCTCTTCTATTATTCAAGCCACAAGATAAGTACAAGAGGCGGTCATCTTTTTGTTGCAGAATTCGGAATGCAGACCTCCATCATGTCCCGTTACGGAATACACAGCTTCTCCGTTGCCGGCAGAGACTATATTTTTGTAAATGGTGACGATACCGACCTCCGCTATGAAAATATCGAGGTCATAAATCATTATCGAGGCGTATTCTTTGAAGAAACAAAAAAAGGTCCTGTATATACAGTAAAAATTCATATCAAAGGAACTGTCATAGTCGGAAGGTATCCGGACGAGATCACCGCTGCCATTGCATACAATAAAGCAGCCGACACGCTTATTGCCGCCGGCTGCAAAAGAAATTTTGAAACAAATTATATAGATGGCATAAGTGAAACAGCCTACAGGGAAATTTACCAGAGCACCGCTATCAACGATGTCACAGTTTTCCTGCGCTGATATATTTCAGCCTGTGTAGAAACATCACAGACCGAGGATCTTTTCAACTGTTTTCTTCATATCTGCCGCACTGCAATGCATATCATGTCTTACAGGTGCGTCTTTCACATCAAGAACAGCATTTGGTATCTCGCGTCCGAAAAGTTCCTCTATCTTCTTCACAAGGCTCCATTCATACTCAGGGGTATCCTCTGCCCCTGTCTTAGGAGCTTCTCCGCTTACCCCCTTTACAACGCTTGCTGCAAACTTATACGGACTTGCTGTACTGGCAACTAAAACAGGTCTTCCTTCATTTTCACCTGCATACTTACCTGCAACACTTGCCGCAACAGCCGTATGCGTATCTATAAGATAACCATATTTATTATAGGTGTCGTGTATTGCCTTAAGGGTATCCTCTTCTGTTGCAAAGCCACCTCTGAAATCGGCGAGCTTTTCCTTCATTTCGGTTGAAATGGTATACCTGCCGGACTCTCTTAATTTCTTCATAAGCTCAGCGCACTTGTTGGCATCATTCCCTGCAATAAGGTAAATAAGCCTTTCAAGATTGCTTGATACAAGAATATCCATGCTTGGACTTATCGTAAGGGTAAATTCTCTGTTCTTATCATAAGATCCGGTTTCAAAAAAATCGTAAAGTACCTTATTGGTATTGGATGCACATATAAGCTTTCCTACAGGAAGACCAATCTGCTTTGCGTAAAATGCCGCAAGTATATTTCCAAAATTGCCTGTAGGCACGCATACATCAAGAGTTTCTCCCGACTTTATGCCCTCTTCCTTCACCATCCTTGTATATCCCCAGACATAGTAAACTATCTGAGGCACAAGACGACCGATATTTATTGAATTTGCAGAGGAGAAGCGGATCTTCTTTGCCGCAAGCGCCTTTTTAAGCTCCTCATCTCCAAAAAGTTTCTTTACGCCGGTCTGGGCATCATCAAAATTGCCGTCTATCGAAACGACTTCTGTATTGTCGCCCTTCTGTGTGACCATCTGACGTTCCTGAAAATAAGAAACTCCGCCCTTCGGATAAAATACTATTATTCCCGTTCCGGGAACGTCTGCAAATCCTGCAAGTGCAGCCTTGCCTGTGTCACCGCTTGTTGCGGTAAGAATTACGATCTTATCCTCCACACCATTTTTCTTTGCCGCAGTTGTAAGAAGATGCGGAAGTATCTGAAGTGCCATATCCTTAAAAGCAATAGTTGGTCCATGATAGAGTTCAAGGAAGGTAAGCGGGCCTGCACTTGTAAGCGGGACTATTGATTCATCGTCAAAATTCGAACCATATGCCTTTGCAATACAGTCTCTAAGTTCTGCTTCTGTATAATCTGTAAGAAAAAGTTTCATGACATTATATGCTATCTCTTTGTAGTCCATGTCACAAAGTTCTTCAATCGTCTTATCAAGCTTTGGAAAATGGTCCGGAACAAAAAGGCCTCCATCCGGTGCAAGTCCTGAAAGAATTGCCTTTGAAGCTGTGATCTTATCCGATCCCCCTCTTGTTGAAGAATATAATACCTGATCTGCCATGCTGATCTCCTTTATCACATAAAAACTGTGTTTACATCATAAACTCTCAAATCATTGTATACGCACACGATTTGGACTTTATAACCCTTGTATCATAACATTATAGCCTACACTCCCATAGAATACAAATTTAAAATATGAATATAAGGTATAACCGAAAGTATTATTATACTGCAAAAGAAAAGGACAAAGACCTGCGTCATAAAGGAACGTTTTGATAAATTCCAGAAAAATTTCTTATACAACAAAAAGACGCCTCGCGGCGTCTTTTTTGTTGTATATAGTCATACGTATCAGTATGACCTTTAAAGAGAGGAGTTTACTGCCCGGCAGGGAACCGGACAGTCAGCAAATGAAAAAAAGTATATCAAAAATGAGGAATTATCTATCCTTGTCCCTTTGTACCTCCGGGACATTTATCAAATGTTGTTAAGGAATCATTTGTTTCCTTCATTTGATAGTTACAGTATAAATGTGAATTGTGTACACTGAATGACCGATTTGTGAACAAATTGTAACCTTTTGTACTTACAGGCGTACAATCCGCATAGATACTGGTTTTTCTGATACTTTTTCAAGCTTGCTGAACTTAAAAACTATAGTCCTTAATGAAATTTATGACAGAGATATCAAAAATTCTGTCAAAACTTATAGTAAGCGAAGATAATAATGCGGATAGAGCTTGCTCTATCTGGCAATAATTCTCGGCGACGTTTATCGTAAACGAAATTATTTATTTCGTTTACGATATCATACATGCCATCATTCCTTATAATAGTCATGACCTGCATGATAAAAGATATGTGTAAGATTATTGTCAAACCATGCCGCCTTGGCTCCGGTCGTAGCAGCCTTGGCAACAAAATAAGTTGCTCCGTTTGCAATATCACCGTTCTGTAATACATGCTCCACAGAGCTCCTTGTAGCATCACTTACAGAACAAGTCCAGTAAGTGCCACCGGGCGCAACCGGCGAATACTGCCATGTCCTGCCATTGTTTTGTGTAACTATTGAAACAAGGTCATTTGGAAAATTGGCATCGATAAGTCTATTCATAATAGAACTTGCTACATACCTGCGGCTCATCTCATCCATATTGCCCGATTCAGCCTGCACAAGCCTGCACAGATACTCATACTCAGTCATCGTTATCACCGTATCATATCCCGGTGCTCTGACATGACTCGCCTCCCACTGCTTCTTTTCCTCTATCGCACGTTTCCTGTCTGCCTCTTTTTTTGCCTTTTCTTCGGCTTCTTCATGTTTTTTTGCAATGTCGGCATTAACAGACCTATCAAGGTCATAAGTGGCAAGTAAAAGAGCCGCTGATTCAGGCAGTTCATTTGTTTCGTTGCTTCCTTCTTCATAGTCATCGGAAGCTTTCGCTGTTACTGCTGCCAACGACACAGTAACAATGCCAAGAAAAAGAATCAATGGTATTAAAAAAGCTTTAAATTTCTTCAATAATATCACTCCTTAAGCTTAGGCTCGTTTTTCATTTTTAACGAGTTGTCTTATTACATTCCTATTACATTTATTACGTAATTGTTAAGCTTACGAGACGATATTATAACAATAGTCCCCACAAAAGTCAACAGCTGCGGGAACGAGAGCAATAGTAAACCCTCTGAATCCCGCAGCTGTTGCGCTTTTTAAGTCTTTATCCTTTCAAAAATAATTTCTTAATATATTACTTTTGCTGTAATAAGTCCTTTATTTTTAAACAGATTTGAATATTTTGTATAATTCTTCTTATATACTTTTATCTTTAAATTTTTGTTTGTGCCAAGAAGGGCATTGCTTTCAACTGTTTTAAGACGATTGGTCCAGACAGTTATGTATTTCAATCTGCTATCCTTGTAGAATGCCTGTTTGCCAATCTTTGCGATATTTATGCCCACAATGACTTTCTTTAAAACAGTGCATTTCTGAAATGCTTTGCTGCCTATTTCTGTCACCTTGTAGTTTTTATTTTTATATCTCACTGTCCCCGGCACTATCACGATATTAGCTCTTTTATCAGAAACACCTGTTACAGAGACAGTACGGCTTTTAGCGTTTATTATCTTATATTTAAGACCTCTGTATGAAAACTTCTGACCATTTTTTACAGCTGGCTTTTGTTTCTTTTTACCATTTTGGTCATCATCTTCATCATCTTTTTCGGAGTCGTCATCCAAATCTTCATCCGAGTCTTCGTCGTATTCCTCTTCTGTTTCCTCTATATCCTCTTCATTTTCCGTTTCAGGCTTAGGTTCTGTAACAACAGAAGGTTCAGATACAACTCCCGAAGGGCTTATCACGGCGCCGCCGCTTGTAACAGCACTGCCGGAACTTACAGTTCCATCGCCTGAAGGCATGGTCTCTCCGGTGATGGCAGGGCTGCTCACAACATTTTCACCTGTATTTGTATTTACAACGTTGCCATAAGGGTCGGTAACAACGGTTTCTGTGACATTTGTCTCATTTTCAACTGCGAAAACCCTTATAGAGCTTGATGCAAGCACAACAGTCACAGCTGTAACAAGGCTCATCGCCCTTACAAAAATGCTTTTCTTCATATTACAATCCTTACCATGCAAGTATCTCGTTACCGTTCTCTGTAACTGCTATAGTAACCTCCCACTGGGCAGAGTAACTTCCATCCTCGGTATATACTGTCCAGTCATTTTCATCATCAACGAAAACATCCGGCTCGCCTGCATTTATCATAGGCTCTATAGTAAATACCATGCCCGGTGCAAGAAGGTAATCTGTTCCTTTTTTAGTCACATAACTTACCCATGGGTCTTCATGGAAATCAATTCCAACTCCATGACCGCCTATCTCACGTACTACCGAATAACCGTTTGCCTTTGCAAGGTCACTTACCACCTGTCCTATATCTCCAAGGTATCCCCAAGGCTTCGTAGCCTCGATACCGACCTTTACAGCTTCATGTGCTATTTCAACAAGATGGCGGTCATCCTCGTCTACCTCTCCCATCATAAACATACGGGAGGCATCCGCATAAAAACCCTTGTAAATCGTGGTGCAGTCTACATTGACTATATCGCCTTCTTCAAGAACATCCTCTTCTGAAGGAATACCGTGGCAGACCTGATCATTTAAAGAAGTGCAGACACTCTTTGGAAAGCCTTCATAGTTAAGAGGTGCACATATTCCACCAAGTTTCTTTGTGGTCTCGGCTACAATATTGTCAATCTCAAGAGTAGTCATGCCAGGCTTTATCCTTGCTGCGACCTCGTCTAAAACTGCATTGTTTACCTTACCCGCCTCACGGATACCATCTATCTGCTCAGGTGTCTTTATCATCTTATGAGTAGGTACTTTGTGGCCTGTAAGCTTTGCAGCCATAACCTTCTTATCAAATTCTTCATGGCAGAATTTATACTTTTTGCCGCTGCCACACCAGCAAGAATCATTACGACCTAACTTATTAAATAACATTTTCAACCTCTGATTTTAGAAAAAAATGAGTTAGTTTATACTAACTCTGTGACTATACTTGTTCTAATATACTTCTATAAGCAAGAATTGTCAACCACTATAAAAAGTCGTACTGCACTGCAATACGACTTTTTTGTCAAATCTCTATTAAGACCAGAAATCTACTGGTTCATAATCGGTCAACTTTGCAAGCAGACCTTCTTGGGCAAGATGTTCCTGAATGATATCCAGATTTTCGACCGATTCGGCATGAACAGTGTGGTAATGGTAGCCACTTGTTATTTCAAGCAACGGCTTTGACTTGCCATCCTTTATGGCATCCATATAATTTTTTATATCAAGGCGGCATTTTATATTGAGATTTACCTTTACCACCCCGTAAATCTTGTGATAAACAAATACATCGTCTACTCTTCCGCCAAAGTCTACTATAAGACTCAGTTCATCCTCTATCCTGTCGTCAAAATGATGCACTTTAAAAACTCTTGAAAGTTCATGCACATCCTGTAAAAAGTATCCTCGATTAGTTGAAAAGATCTGATATCCTTCTGCCCTTAGGAGCGCTATATCCTGCACAATGATCTGACGGCTCACTTTAAGCATGTCTGCAAGATTGCAGCCCGCCACCGGATCACTTGCATCACTCAGGATCTTTATCAGCCTTTCTCGTCTCTCTTCACTTTTCATTTAAATCACACCAGTCTTCTAAGGTTTTTTAATGAAAGATCCAGGATAGGAGCGGAATGTGTCAGTGCTCCGCTGGATACATAATCCACAGGAAGATCCTTCATCTTTTCAATATTTTCTTTGGTAACATTTCCAGAAACTTCGATCTCTGCCCTGCCGTCAATGATCTTACATGCCTCCTTCATGGTGTCATGGTCCATGTTATCAAGCATTATGATATCAGCACCGGCTTCCATTGCTTCTTTAACCTGTTCAAGGGTCTCTGTCTCTATTTCAACCTTTCTTACAAACGGTGCATAGGCCTTGGCTGCCTTTATGGCCTCCTTCACTCCGCCGGCTGCCCCGATATGGTTGTCCTTCAAGAGGACTCCGTCGGAAAGGTTGTATCTGTGGTTTCTTCCTCCGCCTACAGCTACAGCGTATTTTTCAAATACACGCATACATGGCGTGGTCTTTCTTGTATCAAGCAGAGTTATACTGGTTTCCTTTAAAAGCTCAGCTGTCTTCTTTGTTATCGTAGCAATGCCACTCATTCTCTGAAGGTAATTTAGCGCAGTTCTCTCTCCCGAAAGAAGAACTCTTATATCACCTGTTACATAGCCTAAAAGATCCCCTTTCTTTACGCTTTCGCCATCACTTACGTTGAAATCCACCTTGGTAGAAGGATCGAGCATTGTAAATACTCTTGCAAATACATTAAGTCCGCAGATAATTCCGTCTTCCTTGCAGATAAGGTCAACCCTCCCCTGCACTCTTTCTTTCATCACTGCATTTGTACTTACATCTTCACTTGTAATGTCTTCTTCAAGTGCCATTTTTATATATTTATCAGCAACAAGCTGCATTGTTATGTCGTTCATACCGCTTCCTTTCCGGCAGCGCTTCTTGCGCTTTTTTCAGTTTCTATTTCATTTAAGACCATATCCTTATACATGGCCGTAAGAGTCTCTTCATCCGCATAAGATGACAGATCAGCATTTTCGACTGAAGAAGTTGTGTCTTTTTCTATCTTTCCTTCAGCCATATCACCTGTAATCTTCTTTGCCGCTCTCTTTGCAAATACAAGGCTTTCAAGAAGAGAATTGCTTGCCAGACGATTCTTTCCATGCACACCATTGCAGGCAGTCTCACCAACAGCATACAGCTCGCTCATAGTAGTCATACTGTCATAATCAACCTTGATTCCGCCCATAAAGTAGTGCTGGGCAGGGCAAACTGGTATTGGCTCCTTTGCAGGTTCATAGCCCTTTTCTCTGCAATGCTCCACTATATTTGGAAAATGATTTTCCAACTCTTCTGAAGGGATAGGTCTCATATCCTCCCAGACGTAATCGGTGCCGTCCTTCTTCATCTGCTTTCTTATCTCGCCTGTAAGAAGATCCCTTGGAAGAAGCTCATTTGTAAAACGCTCTTCTTTCTTATTAAGAAGCTTTGCGCCCTCGCCGCGGACAGACTCAGAAATAAGAAAGGCTCTCTCCTCCTTATCCTTTGAAAAGAAAGTAGTCGGATGAATCTGGATATAGTCTACATCCTTAAGTGCAACACCATGCTTTAAGGAAATTGCAAGTCCGTCACCTGTAAGATGGTTGAAATTGGTTGAGTGGTCAAAAAGCCCGCCTATTCCGCCTGTAGCAAGGATAGTAACCTGACTCTTTACCTTTTCAAGCCTTCCGTCGGCAAGTCTTATAACTGAACCTGTACAGTTTCCCTTATCATCTGTTATGACATCAATTATAGAAGTGTACTCCATGATCGTAACATTTGAAAGCTTTTTAACAGCTTCAAGGAGGTGGGTGGTTATTTCCTTACCTGTGATATCCTCATGGTAAAGAATCCTATGATGTGAATGAGCTCCCTCTCTTGTAAAGGCAAAAGAGCCATCAGAGTTCTTTGCAAAGCGTACACCTACATTTACAAGATCCTTTATTACATCT
>Ga0256405_10007231_pt1 | contig 16952 bp, 9 predicted proteins | sample RumenRJG_02DNA_FD_189096 | JGI IMG/M metagenome (GOLD analysis project Ga0256405, IMG submission 189096) | Bovine rumen microbial communities from Lethbridge, Alberta, Canada - RJG_02 | ecosystem: Host-associated > Mammals > Digestive system > Stomach > Rumen | place: Canada: Alberta | collected...
GCCTCCAATTATAGAAATCAAGGCACTTCTGCGTCTCATTATAGAGGGCATCCGTACTGGCCAGGTGAACCCACTCCTCGTTAGTCCACATGCCATCCTTACCACGGAATGTACTCAATCCGCTTTCGGCACTAACGCCCGCACCTGTCAGAAATACTATATGTTGTCGAGTCATATCTTCTTTGTGATTTAATCCCAGCCTTCTTCATCGTTATTCTCCATGTAGCGACTCATACCATTGTCCTCCATGTCATCTTCCGATGCAGGGTCGAAGCCACGCATATTATCAGGTTTATGGGGAGGTCTACCTTTCCCGTGAGGTGGTGGAGGTGGCGGCCCATCAAAGTGCTTGCCATCAGGAGGTGGTGGGGGTGGCATATGGCCATCCGTAAATTCATCTGGCGACGGGTGGTGAAGTGAATCTGGGCGCATAGAGTCTGTTATAGCAATACTATCCATATCACTGATGTTATCAGGGTTTAGACTCTTCCTACTTGTACAGGATACTGTGAGTAGTAGAGAAAATCCAAGAACTAACCAAACTACCTTATATTTCATCATCTTATATTTTTAATTTCTAAATCAATGATCAGTGCCAAAATAGAGCTATCACCTTGTTCTTATTTATTGCCTTATACAATTAACAGAGATCCTTCAACTTACGAAAGAGTACCAAGAACCATTCTTTTGTATCCTCATTTGCATAAGAGGGAGATGACCAGTGATTGAAGTTTCTCCATTGAGAAAAGAGCGCATTTCCAATAATCTGGATATCGTTTATCTTTTCTATGTTGTCCTTCAAACATTGAATGTCGTTCCATGCACGTTCTCCGTATGCATCAATGAAAGTTTGACCACAATCCATATCAAAGCCTATTTCCTGGCAGTCATAGGGGAAATCATTATTATCGAAAAACCGATAATACGATTCCCTTGTACGTCCAAATTCTTTCTCGAAGAAATCGATATACTTATCAGCGAACTTTTCTATATCTTTATTCATAGGTTTGCTATTCTAATTTATTATTCTAATAATAATGATTTCACAAATGCCGCTTCCATACCCTTCATCTTCTCACAGAATTCAGCATACGAAGAAGCGGTTTTGCTTATCTCGATGCCGAATATTGAGAGTGTGGCAGACCTCCCCTTCAAATGTGAGGTCGGAATCTTCACCTGTTTCTTTTCCAGCGGAGCAATGAAGCCACCTCTATCCACATGTAGAGTGGTCATATATGCCATAACCTGATGTACGTCGTCGCGGTCAACCATAGATACTTTCTCATAACTGCCAAGTCGTTTGTATTTTGCATCAAGTACCATGTCATCCTTATAGAAATCGGGGTAGCGAACACCGCTATGATCATCAAACAGATAGATACCTCCTTTATGCAACTTGTTCTCAGGATGGATAAACCCTATATCACGCAGAATTGTATTAACATACTCTTCCCAAAGCCAGGCACCATCAAACAGAATACCGCAAATCTCATCGTCACTTTCACCATATTTCACCTCTTCCATTCTAAGTATCTGCAAACATAGTGTTTGTAATGGCCGATACTCTGTATAGTAAGGATGTGCTTTTACGCGCAGGTTCTTGCTGATGATACTGCTTCGCTCATTCTTATTATATAAAGGTGTATGCTCTACTATTATCTTCACGTTTTCGATAGTCTCACGATCAACATTAAGAACTGATTGCCCATACCGTTTTGTTTTCATAAACTCAATGGTATGTCGAATCAACTCCGTCATATTGTTATCATGGCTATACTCTCTTGTCGAATAAGCAATATTTCCAACGAATGGCACATTTTTGGCAATATGCCGACCAATATTAATAGTTCCTTTTAGATTAGCATCGTTGTGCCTGAAGTTCTGGTATTCTCTATAAACTCCTTGTCGCATGGCTGCTTTCAGGAAGTATGGGAACATGAACATGATAAAGTCAAAGACATCCTCTTGTTCATTGTTGTGACTAAGGTCAAAGAGGTTAAACGACAATACTTTCTGAAGCATATAGTGAAGAAAAAAGTCATCTCGTCCCTTGTCAAATCTCGATTTTATCTTTATCTGGAGATTATCAACACCAATGAAGCCCATCACATTGCCGGTAGTGATTCGTACTTTGTCTGGATCATCGGTATTTAGGATGCTCATGACAGAAGACTCACCAATCCTGTCATCTGACGTTTCGATGCTGTATGGGAAGATGAGAAGGTTCTCATTCTCCCTACACAGTTCTGCAATCGTCTTGTCAGCGATTGGGAACAATGCCGCCACGTCCTTCCTCAGAAACGTTCCGGCATCGGGCTGTCCAATGTTGTTATCTGTCAGATTAATCCTCATCTATCAATTCTGCTTCTTCTGTTGTTGTTTCTTTCTGAGTATCAAAGTATTTCTCGCTGAATCTGTCTAAAATCTCGTTTGCCTTGCGGAATCCACGCAGATATTCCTTTAGCAGCGGCTCGATATTCATCTTCCACAACTTGCCAAAATCGCCACCGTTTTCGCCAAGTTTCAGGAAATAAGATGGCCCAATCATATATGCTGCACCAAGACCATCTGTCTCAGCAATAGCATTATTCAGTCTGTGCATGGTAGCCTTAGCTTCATTCGCACAAGACAGAGTGTCAAGCATGGTTTCTGTGTCAGCAGGAGTTACTTCCTTCCATGTAAATCGTCTGCGCATGGCGAAGTCCATACTTTCCACAGAACGGTCAATATCGTTCATCGTTGCGAGTATATAAACATTCTCTGGTACATAGAATCCCTTGGCAAACGTGTCTGTCTCAGGGACAAGATTCTGATATTGGGTTTGAACCAGATGTTCTTTCTTACCTCTGTAGCCTGGATCTATCGCGTAGAACAACTCTCCAAAAATCTTCGATGCCTCGCCACGATTTATTTCGTCAATAATGAATACGAAAGGCTTCCTATCAATCTTGTTGGCTTCCACTACAGGCATCTTTTGTTTCATGCCTCGAACTGCCTTTGTGATAACAAAAGCATAAGAGTCTGGCTGTGTCCCGAACTTGCGATTGAAATAATTGCGAATATCCCTAACGATATTTAGAGAAACGTCGTTAGTAAGCAACTCCAGTATTTCATCGGCATTTACTGCCACCTGTGTTGTCTTTTCATTCTGTTCATTGTGAATCACAATAGAATGACCCTTCATTTCAGAAATGACAAACTCGCTGCCGTTAACCGTTTTGAACTTGGTTTCTTCTTCAATGGCATCTTCCACAAAGCGATCAAGCTTTTCCTGCCAAGACATTTCCTTTGTCAGGCTCTCAACACTTTTTTCTGAATCAATCAGATTCTTAATAGCCTCCCGACAAAACTCTTTAAACACTCCATCTTTACGCTCAAAGCCCATCTGTCCGTCACTCTTCTCGATGGGGCGTAAACCTTCAACAAAATCTGTATAATCGTATGATGGATGGAACTGCACGAACTTGGTGACGGCTCCCATTTCTTCAGCAATCGCCTGTGCCATATAAGTCTTGCCAGTACCTGGAGCACCTGTCAATACAAGGTTATGAACTTGCTGGAGCATATTAATATACTCCTGATACTTATTATTGCTCTCTTGTTTAATTTCCGACATAGGTATATCCTCCTCTGATAGTAAACTGTTTACGTACTCTATGACCTCTTTTAATTTGCTGTCTGACTTATGAATTGTTTTTCGATACGAACCATATACAGAACCGTCAAAGTCTTTTTCTTCAGTACTAATGTACCTAACGGTGCATTGGCACATTGTGGAACTATTAATCTTGTAAGTCGTTATATTGCTCGTTACAATCCCGACAGCCTTTATACGCATGAAAGGCTGGTCGTGCTTACTCCCCTTGGTTGAAGTTGACTTTAAAATAATAAGGTCACCTTCAGAAATAGATTGAGCTAACGGAATCATTTTCTGGTCGCTGGCGTTACCATCGTCATGCTTGCTTTCCCAAATTCCATCGCTGATAAATCTTTGAAGCTGTGATTCTGTACTGCCGAAAGAGTACCCAACCAACCAATAGGTTTTTTCTGGTTCGCTCTTTCCAAAGTAGTGAATGCCAACACGCATATAGAAATCATAGAAGGATTCTCGACTTTCGTCATACTGGGCAGTGATAAACTCATTCATCGCAGGACGAGAGTTCAGGTCTCCTTCATATCCAAATCCTTTAGCAGCAGCTTGAAGGAGTTCCTTAGTGTACATGTTAATGACCTTATTGTCTGAATATAGACAGGCTATCTTCCATTTAACCACATCACCAAAATCAATATCCTCAACTCCTTGCAAGTCTCCTGCGGCTGCTTTCTCTGCTATGGTAGCAATCTTGTCTCTAACAACTTCATAAGCGTCTGCACTTGTTTTGCAATCGTATTTGGAAAGCCAGCAATATTTCTCATCATGAATTGCTGGCATATTCTCTTTTGGCACTTTGTCAAACTGGTAAATACCAAATTTCAAGGAGCTACCACCCCATATAGAACCTAAGCGATATGTTTCTGACTCCAACCAATAACAGAACGAATCTGTGCGATTGAGATTGGTGTACTTCTCAATCGGCATGGTGCGAAGAGATTCTAGAGGAAACCTTTTAAGAAACATTTCCTTCAACTTAGCTTCCTTTTCCAACTGCGTTTTGATAGCCTCAGTGAGATCTGGTCTGAGTCGCCATACAAAGTGATTCTTATCGTCATTGTAACCGTTCATGGAGATTATCCAATACTGCATCTTGTTATTACGCATGACCATAAAATCACCAACTGTTTTTTGAACAGCTCGTCCAAAGTTCATGATGAGTGCATTCAAAGACGATGCTTTGTCGTTGAATTCCTGAGCAACATCCGAACATGAACCTTCATGATTAGGCGAATAGTAGAACTTTAGCAGTGCATACTTATATTTAGCCCACAGCTTATATTTATCGGAAAGGAGTGAGTCCCAATCCAATTTCAAGTCGGGAACGGAAAACATCCCGTCAACAATAGTCTCTTGGTATATTTTCATAAGATATCTATTTAATTTCCCATTTTATTCTAAACATTATGTTTGAAGATACAGAGTTCTCCATCGACGATTGAAGCTTACTAGTCATAGAATCAACCTTGTCATTGTATTCATCTTCCATCTGAAAGAGTTTGGCTCTTTTTTGATTAAGTGCCTTTGCCTTCAGATTTTCCTCCTTTTTTAATTGAAGCTTTGCGGATGCATTGTGTTCTTTCCTTATTTGGCGACGGAGCGCATCATGTTCACGACTTAATTCCATCACTTCTTTTCTCAAAGGAACAAGTTGGTCTTCAGCCCACATCTCATATTTGTTGATTTCATAATCAACGTATTCATTAGTCCTCTCTTCAATCTTTAACTTGTAATTGTTAAGCTGTTTCTCATATTCTTTCTTGAATGCTACATCTAAAGCGTCAAGACTCAATGAATTGTCGGATATACAGTCAAGTTCCAAGAGTTTAAAAATAAACTCTGGAGGTAGGATTTCTCCTTGATCTGTCTGAGCACAAGCGATTAGCTGTTCTTCCGAATCATATTTATTCGAAGAGGAAACTCGATAGACACATGCAGAACCACATTGTCCCTTATATTGCTCAACCAAAGCTGATTTGTATGGATAGGAATCTAAATCAAAGACCAAATGCGCATCAGCCACATCTGTCTTTAACGCTTTTTCTACAACATATTGGCCAAGCGGATGACCATATCTGAGTTGAATGAATTGATCAGACTCTTTGTTTAATATATAGGTTCCTGTTGGGATGTCTGGAGCTACTGTGTCATGTAATTCAAAAGTATGTTTATTGTTGTCAATACTTGAAATACTCTTGTTTAATATACTTGTTGCAACGTACCACAAATGCCTATTATATGTGTCCATACGAGTGACATCCTCGCTTTGTCTTACACGAAGTTTATTAACCACTTCTTCATCAAAGTTTTCCAGCAAGGATTTCCTGGTATTTTGAATACGTTCTTTAATAACTTCTTCCAGTTCCTTTTGAAGTTCATCAAAGGCGGCAGCTATTTCACGTTCTGTACGACATGTATTGTAGATAGTATTAAGCCTTCTTTCAAAGTCAACACCAGAGTCTATAGAACCAAGCACTTCATCACTTGCGCCAAAAACGCCATCAAACAGCGAGAACTTATTATTAAGTAATTCATAAACTCGTCTATCCGCATAGTTCGCTTGATTAACGAAATTCACAACTACCACATCGTTCTTCTGTCCATAACGATGACAACGACCAATACGTTGCTCGATACGTTGAGGATTCCAAGGCATATCATAATTAACCACTAACGAACAGAACTGGAGGTTTATACCTTCTGCTCCGGCCTCTGTTGCAATTAGAATCTCTGCTTTGTCACGAAAAGTATCTACAATAGCTTGTTTCTTATCAATAACGGTACTGCCTGAAATCCTATTTGTTCCGGCATACTGCATCAGCCATAATCGATAAATACTCTTTGCTTCATCAGACGAATTAGTACCATTAAAGCATATCACCTTGTCCTTGTAACCGTTTTCTGTAAGGTACTTATAAAGATATTCCTGCGTCCTACGGCTTTCTGTAAAAATCAAGGCTTTTTTCTGGCCGCCAAGCTTCCTGATCTTTTCAAAAGATATAGCTAATGCATTAAGTAACTCCTTGGATTTAGTCTCTTCACCGATGCTATGAGCCATATTACAATAGCTTCGCAATTCCTCTATCTCGGCATCTATATCATTATAGATAGCTTTTGAGGATGGAGTATCGGAGTTGTAAATATCGTATTCGTCGTTTGCACCATCTATATCAGAATTAACACACGCCAAAGCAGATGAAAGTAGTCCAGTCTGCTTATACTCCTGAAGTCTATGAATAAAACGTTCAAGAGTAAATCCAAGGGCATATGCGGATGATGACATAATTTTTCTTACCAATAGCGACAGAAGCGGACGCTGCCTCTCAGGGACACCATAAGTTCCTTCACGCATAAGGTATTCGCTAACCTGTTCGTAGAGGTTGATTTCGGCATCTGTCGGATAGTACTCTTGGACAAAAGCTGTGCGTTTAGTGAAGTTCACATATTCCTCAACTTGATTTCGCAATGTACGGTGAATGATGTGAGCAAGGCGACCTTTAAGTTCACCAAACTTGGCTTTATCTCTTGTGGTTACAGAATTATATTGGTCTGCAAACGTGTCAAGACTGGAGAAAAACTCAGGGTCGATTATACTGATTAGGCCGTATAATTCTTTAAGATTGTTCTGCAATGGAGTTGCTGTCAACAATACCTTTTTGTAGTTCCTGAATGCTGCTCTTAATGCATTAGCCATCACATTGCTTTTCTTATAGACATTCCTGAGCTTATGCGCTTCATCAAATACAATTAAATCCCAGCTAATGTTTTTAAAGTACTCTGCATTAGTAACTGCAAAATTATACGAACATATATAGATACTCTTTTCACCATTTGAAATTTGGACTTGACCTTCTTCAAATGACTCACTATCCAAAATGAAAGATGGCAAATAGAATTTCTCCATCAACTCTATATTCCATTGATTTCGTAAGGAAGCAGGAACAACAATAAGAATGTTTCTCTTATTCTCTGCCCACATTTCAGACAAGATAATGCCAGCCTCGATAGTCTTACCAAGACCGACCTCATCAGCAAGTATTGCTCCCTTGCTTAGAGGTGATTTGAAGGCAAATAGTGCTGCCTCGACCTGATGAGGGTTGAGATCAACACGTGCTTCCGACAATACACCCGTAAAGCGACTGTCATCACTCACAGATTTCTTATGAGAAATGTCCCAAGCGTAATATAGTTGTTGAATGGGTGAAATCATATTTATTTGTTTATCTTTTGTTCAATTCTGATAGCATATTCAGGTGAGAGAGCATCGAACTCTTCAATTCTTGCTCCTCTCCAGTATTTTTTAGCCACATCTTCACAACGTTTCTTTAAACGCGGATTCTCCATGGGATTTGCCTCCTTACCATAGGTGTCACGCAACTCCTCGTATGACCTTTTTAGGTTAAGGTCATTCAGAGAGATACGGACGATATGATACTTAGAATCAGGATGCTTCTGCATGAAGACATTTTGTGAACGATGCAAATAGAATGGTGCTGTACCATCTTTCAGGCTATAGAGCGTAGTCTTTACATCTACAAACATCTTCTCTGGCTTGATTTCGAAATCATACTCACCAACTCCTTCAAGAGCTGCATGTATGAAATCTTTATCCTTGACGAGCTTCTTATTTTCCAGATAATGACTATAGATAAGTTCTCCGATGAAACCAATGGTTTGCCTTACCTGAGATTCTTTCTCTTCTTCAATAACATCGTCAAGGATTTGCTTCACCTTATCCATGTTATCGATAAGATCTTTCATTTCATCTTCATCGAAATTATTAGCAATTTCATTTAAAGATTCTATCTTGTCTGCAGCCTCTTCTGTAATATTGTCAATTACATCTTGAATCTTGTCTTCACTTACTTCAGGATTCTTCTTGATAACGAGTTCGTCATCAGCTATTTGTATTCCATTCTCTGCCGCAGCTATTGCAGCTTCGGCTTCGGCAATCTTTTGTGCTGAAACATTCTCTAACTCATCAATATACATTGACTGTAAATGAATGAATGGCTGTCTGAAGAAATCTATCTCTGCAGCAGTCGATGACAACTTCTTAACGACTGACTTGTCTTGTTCTTGCTGGTATTTAATTACTACAAGTTTGTCCCATATATAACCAAAGTCACTATTCTTGGACTTCTCCTGATATAATTTTTCCTCACCAGATAATATGGCAAGATTAACTTCCACAGGTTTTTTAGACAATTTAATAATAATTCCCTTAGACTCTGCTGTATTTTTCCATCTCTTATATACAGAATCATCCCATTCATCATAGTCTTTTTCGTCGACAATGGAGGAAATTTTCCATATCGGAGAGGGCATAAGACCTCTAGTCCATAATTCATTTTCGCTATTAAACAGAAAAACATTATGCGACTTTATGAAATTTCTTAATGAATTACTGTCTCGGAGCTTATCAATAATGGACGGTGTTATGTCAAAAGACGAAAGGAATGCAGAACTTTTTGCGCATGGAGCAAATGTAAATAGCGGCATTTTCTGTCCATCAGAAGAATTATCTATTTCTCCATTAAGCTTTAACGCATAATAAGGTTGAAAATCTTTAGGGAGACGCTCGCTAATGGCACGACAAACACTATATCTCTCAGAGAGATAACAAATCTTTAGATTTTTATTTGCAATCCATTGAATTGTCTTGTTAAGCATTTCTCGTTCAGAACCACTTTCATAGGACTCAAACTTTGGTAGAACAAAAATATTATTGACTAAAGCATCACGAAGAGAGATAAGAGGATGCGCAACTGTCATAATATGGCTAAACACTGTTAGCCCATTATCATGTTTCTCAATCCACTTATAAATTTCTTCAGGAAGACATTCCTCAACATTTAACAATTGTTTGTTCGCATATACTTGGACTGTCTTATTGAAACCTGGTATATTTACAAGGTTATCGATGCTTTCAAACTTAGACTCTAACGCCATATCAAGTACAGACGTAATAGATGCTGAGAAATTAAGTTTGACTGGCAATTCCAAAATGTTCTTCAATCTGCATATATCAAGCATGAACTTCACTTGATTTACATCTAAAGTCATGAAGAGCAATTTATTGTAAAGAGCATCTGTATTGACTGCTTCTTCTTTATTTGCATAGAAAGTACGTCTGAACCAATTCTCACAATCCTTGGAGGGGAGACAACCAAAAAAGGCTTCAATGCTCTGATTGTCGTTCTTTATATCTTCATCCAGGAGATAGACATCATATTCGTTTGAGTCAACCTTGAAATATCTTTGTTTAATATTTGTAGGCAACGAATTAGAGTTGAAACGTATTTTATTAAATACTGTAAGCCTTGAATCTGAGCGGTCACCACCAAACTTTATTACCTTCCACCTTTCATCTTCTTCGTCCAACTCTGATGTAATATCAATATATTGGATGGACTCAAAGAATAATTTAATAACATCTGAATTACAGTCCTTAATTAAAGGAAGAAGCAATAATTTGTTGTCAAACTTCTTTATTGCCATTTCCATAAGCTTAGAATTCTTAATAAGGCTGTATTCATTGTTTGTCCTTATTGAAGGAATCAGTTCTTGAACAGCAGCAGGAACACTATACAATCCTATGGACTCTAGTCTCAAACGAAGACTATCTTCCATATTGTCATAGATATAGTTGTATTGCTCAAAAGTCTTCTCCTTTATCGAGTAATTCCCTCGCATCTCTTTAACCCAGAAACTTGACAGGAATAACGGTGAAATCTTAATGAGTATCGAGAGAACATTTATGTCAACAGTCCCGACGCTATTGATAAGTTCTTTTGTAGATATGTTATTCTGGACAAATGGGTCAGAAGTAATATCATTATAAAACTCTTCGCTGATGAAATTATATTCAGGGAATGTCTTTATCACCATTTCATATTCATCAGTTTTGAGCGATTTTTTATTCTGCAACCCTACACATGGAGTAGCACTGGGACAGCCATTGCTATCTATATAGAAAGCATTGATAAGTCTTGAATTATCCTTGGGATGGTCTTCTGAAATACTATTTTTAAACGCTGTCTTCAAATCTTTGATGAAAGTTTTTGCATATTCCTTCCAACCATCGACAGCTTTTATGCTTTCTATGTTATTAAGAATCCATGTCCAGGTCTTATACCCATCTTTTTGGGGTTGAATAAACCAACTTTTCTTTACTTCTGAAGGTAAATAACCCTTTACACGGAAAGCATCGAAGAGGGTTGTTCCTTCGGGACGGTCTATCAAAAGATTATCAAATGGTTTAAACTCACCATTCCAGTTCTGGAATAAAGGTATCTGGCTGGATATTTCCGATTTTATATCGGCGCATAGTTCATCTGCCTTAACTAATATGTGAATAGCAGTATCTTTTCTTGCATTAGATGTCCTATAAGAAGCTACATGCTGTTTCAATTTGTAATAAAGAGAACGATAATATGAATCTGGAGTAATGTCCGTGAACGGTTCTACTATGTATTCAATATCGTTATATACAACATTCTCTGTATCTGTACAATACAAGATATTATCTTCTCCAGTTATTTCTTCGTAAGAATAAACATTATTTTTGCTTGAACGGAATAATGAGTATTCTTCAATTCCTTCTATATGTCTAAGGCAATAGTTATGGTATAATTTATAATCATCTTCAGACAGGGACTTTATCCATTCTGTCATATCCTCTTCGTCAGATAGATCTATTACTTCATCAATTGTTAGACTTTCTATATCTATACCAAGATATGTATGAAGCTTTGAGGAAATATCTGGATTTGCCCAATGCTTGGAAACTCCGATGCTTCCAAGAGGAAGACGATAATCTTCATTTTCTTCAGCAGGGTTTATTACATCTTCTGCCTTATAGAAATTCCCGTCCATAGAAAGGAAATACTCCTTAAAGAATGGGACAAAAACAGTCCTAAATGCACCTTTAACATACGATGCCGAATCGGGAATCGAATATATACTAGAATAAGCTAACGACTTATAAATGTATGTGAAAAGCTCTCTATTAGTGTCTTTAAATTCTAAAAGCTGTTTTTTTAGAATACTAAAAGCCTCTGTTAGCTGATTTTCTACCTTTTCTTTTTCAGTGATGATGCGTTGGCGACTATTGTCTATACCAAAGCTCTGGCTATCTATGATAAATCCAAGTTTTAGCTGACTATCAATAATTGGAAGTCCTTTGTAGAAATTTACAAAGTTTTTTGTCGCGAAATCTGGATTAAAACCAAAAACATACAAGAAGTCAGTATCACCTTTAGTGAATTCAATCTTCATTGATTCCACTTTGAGCATATCTATCTCTTTTCCCTGGATATAGATATGTTCGATATCACGGCCGTCGCTATATTTGTTCGCATTAGTTAATGATACAAAGCCGCCAAGACCTCGCATGACCTTATCGAGGTTTCCCTTACTATTTATCTTTTCATATTTACCTTTTCCTAATGGAATGATAAGTGCTGAGCCTTGATCCATGAAACTCATATTTCTACGAGGCTGTACCATTTCATCGAAAACACGAAGAACTTCTTTCACTTCATGCTTAGGAAAGAACTTTTCAGATTGTCCTGGCATTATAGGATAATAACTGTAGAGTATCTTTATGAAAAGAGGATAATCTTTTTCATTATCAACCTGTGATGGTTCCCAAGTTCCGTCATTAAGGCATAAGTTAGCGATTTGAGCACGTGAACTCCAAGAAATCAATGATGGCCCTTTCTTTTGCTTTTTTATAGCATCAAGTAACAAAGAGCTATTGTCTTTCCATTCATCAAGGTCTGTCAGCAGAGTATATAAAAGCTTTGAGCCTTGACCATGTTCGCCCATCTTATGACTATCGCCGTATTTATCTGACTTGTTTTTTGAAAGAAACGTATATAGTTGTCCTTCCCTGTGATCTGGGTTGGTTTCCAAATCTAAGTCAGTATAAAAAGGAACACCGTTGTTTAAGACGATAAGGTAGTTCTCATTGAAAAAGAAGTACAATGAGTCTGCCTTTGCATCAAATGCATTTTGAACAAACTCATAAAATAACTGTTCTTCTGCATTGGTGGCAAATGTAGCAGCTTCTGTTATGGAAGCATCCAATTTCTTATTGGGGCCATATACATACTTGAACCACTCTTCATTATCTTTTCCGATAAGGTCAAGTGTTTCGTTTTTGCACAACTCCCTTACATATTGTCTTATATCACGTATTTTCATTTCTTATCGTATGTAATATATGGAACTATCTGAATGATAAATGTTTTGTTTAATCCTTCAGGGTCTTTACTATTTGGGTCTGTTTTATGAGTATGGCGTCCTTGCCCTCCATAGCCCGAACCGGAAACAAAGATCTCACCATGTAACGATTCGATATTTGTCAAGATGCCATTATCCAACCACAAATTTTTCAAATTCCTAGCCCTATTATAACTTAGAGTCTCTGCATAGCTCCTATGAGCCAAGTCTGGATTCGTGCCAAATTTTTGTGCTGCACGTCCCTCAATAACGACCTTGAAAGCAACATCCGTTGTCGTTACGAACTTCTTGATGATGCCTTCTAATTCCTTTCCAGCTGCAATAAGCTCTGCCTTGTTCACATCAGGAATGACAGGATCTTCTGGCTTAAAAAGCACATCTACAGTACATTCAAATCTATCGTATTTTGAATTGTATGCAAAGTATTTGCTCTGGAGTTGATTCTGAGCTTCTTGAAACTCCTTTATCTGCTTGTACAATTTTGCGTTTACAACAATATCGTTGATGTTTGCCTCTGTTACGCCGACACCATAATACAATTCTACATAGCCCTTATATTTATTATAGGCTACAAGACTGGCAATGATAAATACGATAAGGAATCCTGACATCAAGTCCGTGTAATTTTGCCAGAAATTATGTTCCTCACCGTTATCTCTGAACTTTATTTTTTTCATTTCTTGGCTATTCTATTGAGTACAGACTCAAGTTGTTGTAGAGCTTCAATTGTACTATTCATTTCTTTAATATTAGCAACAATCTTATCTACGTTAGCTTGCTTGGTTGCAACAGTTTCGATAACCTTCTCAAGGGCTTCGTTTGTCGTCTTCATGTTTTCAAGTGCATCTGTCACCTTAGCGATTGCATTTTCACTGCTTTCGTTGGTTCTATGTGCCACATTTACAGCATCCTTAAATGCCTCTGCAGACTGTTCATAATTAGCAACCATTTCAGCAAGGTGCTCTTTCATGAACGAATATGAACTATCAAGCGTTTTCACATTATCAGCAATAGACTTGGACAAGATTGAACATTGTGAAGCCATAGAAGCCTGAAGTTCCTGAACAAATGTACCAAATGAGCCCTTAAACTCGTTGATGATTTGTTCATTAGCTTCTGTGCTTTTGTTCAGAAGGTCTGTACATGCAGTCTGATAGGAATCCTTCAAGGCTACCATCTTTTCAAGACTTTCGGCATTCTTTGCTTCAACGGCAGCAAATTGCTCAGTCATAAGTTTATTTACATTTTCTGCATATGTAGCATTTTGAGTAACAAGCTTTTCTGCCAGCACATCGTATTTGCTGGCAAGTTCCTGCAACTCAGCAGACTGATTTTCACCTAGGCTCTTTAAGGCATCAATCGTTGAAGAGCTTAATGAGTTAACTACACCTGACAGTTTTGTAGAAATAGTATTGAGTTCTGATGATGTTGCAGTAACCATTTTCTCCACAGAGCTTTTCTGCTCTTCAAGCAGAGATGTAGACTGTGTTGACAATTTTTCAATAATTCCATTAAGTACCTCACTACTCTTAACAAACTGTTCCTCTCCAAATTCGTGTATCTGGCTTTTTATAGCACCATTCATCTGAGTGAAAATGTCATCCATACGATTAACGAATCCATCAATGAAACCTTGAAGTATCTTGTTCTGTTCCGTCACATTCGTATTGAGATTTGCATTATATTCCTCCATCGTTGTTTGATTCTGTTCTTGAATCTTTTTCAACTCATCTATTTTGGTTGTCAAAAGAGTTGTGGAAGTTAAGATACCCTTCAGATGTTCTTCTGGAGTGTCTTTTTCTGAGGCTTCTTTTTCTTCTTCCAAGAAATAGATATATTTATTAATGATAGTGATTATAAGACCAGCAACAAGACCGATGATTGAAGTTGTAAAGGCAGGTATGATGTCTCCTATGATTTTTTTGATGTCAATAGACGTTGAGCCAACCTTCTTCAATACTTCACCTTCCATGGACTCTATTGAAGGAGTATTTTGTAGCCCATGCATAGAAGAACAAATAGCAATAAACGTGAACAACAGTCCTAAGGATGTCCATATGCCAGGTAAACTGTTTAGCAACTGCTGAGACTTAAACTCATTATAATATTTGTAATAAAACACAGCAGTCACTGTGAGTCCAACTACGATAGTAATCCAATCGTATGCGTTCTGAAATAGAGGTATATTAAACATTTGCAATTATTTTTTCAAGTTACTATTTCTTTTATTTATCTATATCGTCCATGTGATCTAACATAATGTCCAGAAACCCAATATCCGTTTCTCCAGTGTCCTGATCTCCAATGGCCTGAAACATTTTGATACCCGTGAAATGTACCCCAACCATTGCCACCCCCACCATAATGGGTATAAGCAGAAATGTAAGAAGGTACTTCTGGTTCTGGTTTATTCTCTAAAATATTCGTATTAGCTTCAATCTTCTTAAATTTTCCCAAGACTGTATGCTGTCTGTATTTCTCCACGACAGAAAGAGGTACTATCAGTCTCACTTTCAGTAGATCAAGACTTGCAAAAGTATCGCTCTCAATCTTCAACTTGCTCAAATCATCTATATCACAGTAGATAATTTGCAAATTGTCACATCCTATGAACAACTGATGGCCCATATATTCAACATTTTTCGATATATGAACTTCTTCTAAATCGAGGTTCTCACTAAATGCGAAATCCTCAATTCGTTCTACATTATCGCTAATATCAATACAAATAAGATGGATAAGCCCCTGAAAGGCATATTTTCCGATAGTTTTTACAGCTGCAGCTGTTGAATAAGCATCGAATCCAACTTTTATTGGAACTCTAAGTAACATGGATTTATCCTTATTGTACAAGATTCCATCAGAGGAACTGTAAACCGGATTTGATATATTAACTCTATAACTACCGTAAAAGTTTATAAATGCTTTGCTATGAATGTTGCGGACTGAAGACGGAATGACTATAACAGAAATATCATCCCTATTGATGTATACACATTCTTTTATCTCAGTTTGTCCTTCTTCTATATATACAACATCAGTAGGTATTTGACATTCATTTTCACTTTCTTCGGAATTACATTCTTCGTCATCGACAATTTCATCTATCGCTACAGAAAGTTCAACTGCAAAGTCGTCTTCAAGAATGTCTAAAGCCCGCTTGAACACCAATGTAATGCTTTTATGATTGGCCTCTCTTAATGCATCAATAAGGTTGATGAGCATCGTCCTATACGATTCAATCATTCTTCTGCGGCATAATGCATTCTGTATTGAATGTAGGAAATCGACAGCTGAATGAGGGGAGTTTTTCGCATTCTCGTAAACATTTTCTGCATTTGACATAAAGACGCTATACTCTTCCCTTAATTCGCCTAATGAAAGCAAATGGTCAGAGTATACAGAACTAATGATTCTTTTCTGTACATCTTCAAGTAAATTGAAATGTTTAGGACTCATATGTAATATTATATTATTTAACTTTCTCCGATTAGCTCAGCATTAGCTTCTTCAGATAATTCTTCTGCAGCCTTTCGACCTGGTTCTGCTGCCAATCCGATAGACTGTGGCTCTGGATTCATGCTGACAAGTTGTGCAAGCATCTTAGGCTGCAGGTATTTAATGTTGTAGGCAGTGACATAGAGATAGAGAGCCGTAACTATATGGATAGCGGCATCATATTCTGCCTCGGTAGCAATTGGAGCCTGGTGCGACTGCTCGTTGCGCCAGTTACGCAACTGCTGAAGCCATGTCTTAAACTTATTCGAGTCTGGCTCATACTTAAGTCGTTTTAGGCATGGAGTTTGATAGATGCAGTCGCCAAGGGCAGGCATCTCGCCTGGGCGGGCATTCTCACGGGTAACAGCCATCTCCTTGTCGTTCTCGATAAAGTAGATCTTCTTCAGGAACACTTCAAAGTAGCTTACCAACGAACGGAAGTGACTCTTCTTGTCTATGAAAGCCACCTTTCTGGGTGAACAGTAGAGACGGTTGAAGGCGTTCTGTAACACATCGTTAGCACCATCCATTGATTGTGCTGTTTCTGCGGCAA
>Ga0256405_10007232_pt1 | contig 16952 bp, 10 predicted proteins | sample RumenRJG_02DNA_FD_189096 | JGI IMG/M metagenome (GOLD analysis project Ga0256405, IMG submission 189096) | Bovine rumen microbial communities from Lethbridge, Alberta, Canada - RJG_02 | ecosystem: Host-associated > Mammals > Digestive system > Stomach > Rumen | place: Canada: Alberta...
CCTGATTCTTGGTAATGGTATAGGTCAGCACATAGCTGTCGTCAACCGCGTAATTCGTCGCAACCTGCGCCAGCGCCGCCGCCTTATCGTTCTCGTCCTTTATCGCCTCAGCCGCCGCTTTCGCTGCACGGTAGCCTTCGGGACGCCGCTGCACCCGGACGGTGATAGTCTTGTTATCCGGCCAGACCAGCGTGTCCATATGCTTCGTATCGTCCGGACCGGCCCACAGCTTGCCGAACGTGAAGCTGGTGGTGGGGGTAACGTGGGTGTTGGTGATGGTCAGTTCCTGAGCACCCTCCGTCGGGTAGGACATGCTGTAACTGTCCGTATACTGATCCTCGTAACCCGCCACGGCGCGTTCAAGGACGAAGTAATAATAGGCATCGCCTTCATCGCTGACCTTATCGGCCTTTTGGATAGTCTTGACGTATTCAGTTGTGGCCGACGTCCCCTCCCCGTCGGTGGTCTCAGCGCCATCGCCGGTTGTTGACTCGTCACCGGTGGACGTTTCGTCATCGCTGGCAGTCGAACCGCTGTCACCGGTCGTTGACTCGGCGTCAGAGTTGGACGTGCCCTCGTCGGAATTCGAACCGTCGCTGGCGGCCGTGTTTACGTCAAACTTCAGATTTGTTTCCACGGGCAGCAGATTATTGGCCTGCACATAAGCCCGCAGCTCCGCAGCGCTCTTGCCTTCAACCTTGCTCTTGTCGGTGGTGCGGTACAGGTCAAAGGAGACATTGGAAATATCGACAGCCTCGCCAGACCACACCTTCTTGACCTTCACGTCCACCTTCGTGGTAACTTCATCCTCATAGGTGTTGACGAAGTGGACGTTCAGCGGGCCAGTGCTCGTGCCCTTCTTCCAGTCAAATTCCGCGACCTTTCCGACGAGGGTCACAACTCCAGATGGATTGTCCAGCGTCGTGGTCAGCACCGTATTGCCCGGTTCGGGATAGTTCTTCTCGGTGACGGTGTAGTGGCCCGTCGGCAGCTCGTCGTGACCGACGATCATCTTGTACTTTCGCACATAGGTTCCATCGTCCTGCGGCTCATCTACCACCTTGAAGTTGCCGTACGTCATGGTCTTTTTGTAGATGACCTTACCCGCGTCATTTTTGCCGATGATTTCAAACTCCGTGGCATACATGCCAGCCTTGGTCACAAGGCCGGTGTGGTCATAGAAGTCCTTCTCCACCACCAAGTCATTTTCCTCGGTGGGATTGGAGATCTTCAGCACGCTGTCGTTGCTGTAGACGTAGTTGGTAAAGTCATCGTTGTCGGCGATGATAAACGTCCAGTCGGTATTCTCCTTGATGTGGCCTTCGGGCGTCTCCACCTCGCGCAGGTAGTAGCGCACGCCCTTGGAGAGGGCTACGCCGTCCCGGGCCTGTGAGAGCATGACCTCAGCGATGCCCCAGGTCTCATCCTCCTCGATGGACACAGATTCATTCCGGTCCTTTGTAATGAAGAATACGGGATCGCCGACACTGTGGTTCTGCGGGGTGGGATAAAAAGTCACTTCATCAGAACCACCGGCAATATAGTCGCTGGCTTTGTAGTTTTTGACATAGTTCCATTCATCCGGACTGGTCTTGCTGCTCGGCAGGGTGTACAGCACCGGTACCTTGTTGCCGTTCTCGTCCATTCTCAGGAGTTGGAACACGGCGCGGCCCAGGGGCTTGTGCATATCATCGTTGGAATACTTCAGTACGCGGACGCCATAGCTCTCAGCGGTGCCCTCGTGGTCGGCCTTCAGGGTGACGCTCTCATTTTTCTTCGCGGCATAGCTCATCACCGTCGCCGTGTTCTTCATCTCGACGGTATCGCCCTTTTTGCCCACGGGCCATGCCTTGTAGGTGATGGTGACCTTCGTCTGATCCGGCACCATGAACGTGCCCACGTTGCCGGTGTAGCTGTGGGTGATCTGGCTCCGCGCATCTTCCGGATCGGTCACATAGCTGATCGTGGCGTAGTCCACCGCCAGATTGTCAAACTCGTCCTTGACGATATAGGGCTCGCCGTTGTTGAGCCTGATCTTCTGGGCGTTGATGGTCAGTGTGTAGGTGGCCAACTCGGCGTTGGAGCTGTACGTCCGTTCCTTGTTGATGGGTCTGACGTTAATGGTGACGGGGATGACCTCCGAATGCAGGAATTCCACGTTGTTCGTCACATGAGCCTTGTTGTACAGTTTGATCTTACCCGCCTTCGCCGTGGGATCCGATTCGCTCCTATCGTCCTCATAGACCTTCTCCGCCAGTTTCTGCATATCCTCGGCGGTGATCATCAGGTAGTAGCTCATCTGATAGGCATAGCCGTAGGACGGTGCGCCCGTATAGACCGTCTGATCGTCCGCTGTCTCGGACTTCCGCCAGGGATTCCAGTCGGCGGCGTGGCTCCCCTCGCCCTCCTTATTGTATTGATCCACCGTAAAGGTAATGGTCTTTTTGGTTCCGTTTAACGTCGCTTCAGAAATCGCAACATGTATCGCTTTATCTTCCTTTCCGGCGGGAACGGTCTGCTTCAGCACCTCTTCCCCACTGGAAACCGATCCCGTGTAGCCGTAGTCGGGAAGCTCCACACCGTCCTTCTTCCCATCGCCGCCAATCGACATATCGCCTGCCAGTGTCGATGATAAAACGGGTGTGAAGAACGCGTCAAACTCATCGGTGATGGTCAGCTCGTTGTTTTGGAACATCGTGTCATCCAGGCCCACCAGCTTCAGGGTATACTTGAACACGGGCTGATAGATGCCGGTCGTCCGATTGTACACCGTACCTGCCGGTTCCACCGTCTTGACCAGCTTCGGCTCCTTCGGCGTGGCTGTGGCCCGGTTCCAGGCCTGGGTGGAATTCTGGATCAGGCGCACGCGGTTGACGTGCTCCTGTTCCACTGAGCCGTCCTGCGCCGTCTTCTCCATCCAGCCCTCGCTGTTTTTCGTATAGAAGGTGATGGTAACCGTCTTATGTGTATCGTCACTCGCCTTCATGCCGGGCTGGGTTTTGTCCGCGTCCTGATAGAAAGTGAAAATGACGCGCCCGGCGCTGTTCGAGTTGACAACACAGGTCTCTTCCCCTTCATAGAGCCCGCCGAACAGCGTCGGATGGGTGTCATCCACACAGTACGTATCCGCGTATTTTCCGTTGTTGGAGCGGGGCAGGGTGTCCTCGACCACCGTGCGCTTGGAAGCCGTGCGGTCAAAGCTGATCTCCCAGCGCGTGTAGGCGGGATCCACCTTGCTTCCATCCGGATTCGTGTCCAGAACGGACTTTTTCACTTTCAGGCCGTTGCTCGGCTTTGTCCCTACGTAGTGTCCCGCATCGGAGGTGTCGCCGGAGTGATCCTCCGTCACGCGGTTGCCCACCTGACCCTCGTTGACCATGCCCAGGCTCACCTTGGTATAGTAGGTGATCTCATAGGTCAGCGGCGTGTCCGCAGTCACTCCTTTGTCTGCGTCTACAATGATTGGGACCGTCCACGTCCAGCTGGCAGGCGTATCCGTCAGATCGTCGCTGACGGCAGAGGGCGTGACCTTGACCGTGCCTGGGACAACGTGGCCTTCCCCATCCACGGTCGGTTCGGCAGCCTCGCCTTCGGCACTGAATTGATAGGTGCGGGTCGCTATTTCGTTGCCATTCCCGTTGAATGACCACCCGGTGATGTTGCCATCGCCATCCGTCGTCTCTGAATAGCTGGTACCTGCCTTGTAGACCTTTACCGTAAAGGGATGGGTATCGTCCGAATAAAACGCCGCAGCATGAATGTCGCCGACGTAGATTTCGTCCCTGATTATCGCGTTCACCACGGGCACCTTGCGCTCATGGTTGTAGACCACTTTGTAGGGCACGATCCAGTACGGGTCGGCTTCATCTTCGTGGCTCTCAATCGTCCCGATGTCCTTCTGCACGGACAGATACTGTATGTGGCTCTCCAGAGACACCGTCGTCTCTTCCGTGGTCACGTTGCCTGCCGTGGCCTGGGCGGTGTTGGTGGTGTCCGGCTTGACCTGATCCTGCGTTGTCAGCTTGGCAAAATCCACCTTTGCCCGATAGGTCAGTATCGCCTTGTCGCCGTCCGCCAGCTCATTGAAATGCACAACCATCTGTTCATCCGCGCCGGTACCTGACGTAACGGTCATGTTGTCGACAGAATAGGCGCGGGACGGGTCGCCGCCGTTTTTGTTCTTGTACTCCACGCTCACGCTGACCGTGGAGCCGTCCATCACGTAGTCCAGCGCCTTGCCCAGAGTGTCGGTCACATTGATGTCCCTGGCTTTGCCCTCAGTCTGCACCTCCAACTGGTAGGTGGCGATGCCGGTCTCGTTGTCATAGGGTACAATATCGGCGTCCGCGTCGTGCAGACGCTTATTGATGGTCACGTGGTATTCCGGATCCTCGGTGATGGGCACGGAGATAGTGTCGCTGAACTTGAGTTCATCGTAATCTGTGTTGATGGTAAAGTAATAGTTCAGGTTGAAGGCCGCGCGGGGCGAGGCGATCAGTCGCTCGTATTCAGAGGATGCAGCGTTCCAGGTGATTTCAATATAGGCCGGCGTGGTGACCTTGCCCTCGGCATCCTTCACGGCATGGTGAAGCACCACACTGTTGCCCGTGAGCGTACGTCCGCGGCCCAGGTCAATGTCGAAGGAACCGGAGAACGGGTCAACCGTTCCCTCCGGCAGATCCACAGCCTCGGGCAGGAAGAACTTCATTGTTCCCTCGTCCGGGAACTGTTCGCCATACTCATCCTCCTCAAAGGACAGGTGAATCGCGTATTCCCTGCTTTTGTGGAGCTTCGCCAGCGTACCGTCAGAATCGCCGATCACCTGGCCGGTGGTGCTGTCGGTGATCTCAGCGCGGGTCAGGAAGCCGGAGATGTCGTGTACAGCGCTCTCCGGCTCGTCACCTTCAGCGTCTGTCACGGCAATCGTGACGATGCGTCCGCCATCCAGGGTTAGGGTCAGCGTCTCCTCGGTATTAAAGGGTGCAAGGCTCATCAGCAGCCAGTTGTCGCCGTCAATGCTGGGGATGAGCCGCACAAGCTCGGGGTTGGAGAAGCTGATGCAGCGCACATTGGCGGCTGAAAAGTCCGCGTTCAGCGCCTTCAATAGCGCGGTCAGCCAGATCCGTCCGCCGCCGGGCATGGAGAAGGTGTAGCCCTCGAACTCAAAATCAACAGTGTACACGATACCGTAAACGGAGAAGCTCTCCGCCTGGAAGGAAAGCGTTCCGGAATCCTCTTCCACGTTGATGACATCCACATTGTCTTCCCCGAAGTGGACGGCCTTCACCTCGTCGGCCTCGACAGCGTCCTCCAGCGTCACCTTGACCGTAACAGCCCCATCCGGCTGGATCTCCCTTCCATCGGTCATGATCGAAATATCAAAGAACCGCGCCAGCCTGACAGCCTTGTCCGCGCCCAGCGCAGCAGAGGCCCTGTCCAGGTATTCCTGATCCACGACCTCCTCGACCCTCAGCGCCGCGCCATCCGGGATTCCCGCTTCGGAGTTATAGCTCACCTGAATGTTATAGCTTTCCCCGTCGGCGCTGATATACCTTTCCGTGATGACGACGGCATATACGGAGAACGCCTCCGCGTCAAAGGCGACCTCGTTCCCCGCTCCCGTCTGTTCCAGAACCTCCGCGTTTCCTTCGCCATCCACATGGACGACCACCGCGTCGGCGCTCTGGGTCTGTTCGTTCACTTCCATTACGACAGAGATCGGAATGAGCGGTTCGATCTCCCGGCCCTCCGCATCCCGGAAGGTGATGTCCACGGCATGAACCCTGTTGACGGTGACATTTTCACTCTCGACCGCCCCGGCGATGTCGCTGATGGTGGCCTCGTCCTCGACATCCGCCACCTCCATGGTGGTTCCCACAGGGAACGCGCCTTCATCCGCCGTAACCTTCACGGTCATGGTTGCGGTAGAGCCTTCAAAGCTCCGGGCCGGGTAGGCCAGGGGCAGCTGACAGTTCACCAGATTCAGGACATAGCTGTCGCCAGCCCCAACAAATAACGTCGCGGCTTCAAAGGAGGCTCTGGGGGTGATGAGATAATCCCCATCCTCAAAAATCACATCAAGGCGTTCTTCATCATACTCCAGCGTCCAGTCAGAGGGGGCAAGCGCTTCTTCAGCCTGCTGCTCCTCCTGAACCAGCAGCTCCTCGGCGGGAGCCGCCGCGCCCATCATCTCCAAGAGGGAGAAGGGCGCTGACCTGTCCGTCAGATCGATGGTGGCCGTGTACACCGTTCCAGATGCTTCATCAGGGTGTTCCTCAGCTTCGCCACTCACGGATTCCTCGGGCCGTTCCTCGGCTTCACCTGAGGCATCTTCCTCGGGCTGTTCCTCGGCTTCATCTGATGCATCTTCCTCGGGCTGCTTCTCGTCTTCTGTCACAGATTCCTCGGGCTGTTCTTCATCCTCAACGGCTGCGCCGGGCTGCTCCTCATCCTCGACAGCCTCCTGCGGCGAATCTTCATTCTCCCGATTCTCTGTAATGCTCTCATTGATCGGCTCCGCCGTTGCGGTCGAGGTGATATCGGCAGCACCCTGTTCATCGGCAGATTCGGGATCAGGCGCCGGCGTTGAGGTCGGCGCGGCCGTCGCCTCAGCCTCACCGTCAGTCTGCTCAATAACCGGCTCCGATGCCTCATCTTCCACAGGAGCGGACGGTTGCCCGGTGGCTTCAACGGTGGCCCGCTCCTCATCCTCCACAGGAGCGGATTCCACTGGAACGGGCGGCTCATCGGCAGTATCCTCGTCATCTATCGTTGCAGCAGACGTCTGATCTTCATCGTCCACAGGAGCGGGTTCAACCGGAACAGGCTGCTCCTCATCAACAGCCCCTTCCGCGGACTCATACTCTATTCCATTTTTCAGATTTACAAGGTGTACCCCGCCATCCTTCGTAAAAACAACCAGTTCGACCATATCATCATCGATAAAGTCGCGGAGTGCCGTGATGGTGTACTCGTCCTCATCCTTTACAACAGATATGGAGAGTTGCTGATCGTCGTCAATCACACTCTCCCCGACATCGTCTATTGCGTTTTTATCAATATCAAGCCCAGTCTCGGCCAGAATATCACTCAAAAGGGCATAGCTTGCCCCGTTGAAATCGTAAACAGGCGTAACGAAGGACTCAACAGCGGCGGTCTCCTCCTCCACATCGGTCTCTGGCGCCGGTTCTTCCGGTTCTCCCAGCTCAAAGCTGTCTGATTCCTCAGGAGGTATTTCAATTTCGGAAGATACAATGAACTCGTCGTCGCCTGATTCCAACCCCCCATCTTCAATGGGCAAAGCCGCTTCCGGCATGACCTCATCAGCCTTCGGCCTCTCCTGGAAGCATGCATCCGTGTGTATATGCTCCTCCAGGCCGCAGACGATGTTCCCGGCTTCATCATGGCATTCCTCGGAATGCTGGTGCTCCACACTCCCGCAAGCGGCTCTTCTCTCCAAGGTGTCTGCCTTTAGCTTCAGTTGGTTTGTCGTCAAAATCAATACCAACGCCGAGAATAATGCCACCATCCGACGCCGCACCTGTTTGGACCGCGCGGTTTTCAACATATTGTTCAAATAATTGTTTTCCATCTTTCCCCCACTGCTTGCTCTTCCTGAGCAGAGTCTTGGTCGTTAATCTATGTATATGCGGCAGGAATCTTCCTCACCGCTATAACCTTCCAGTATCATTATACTACCGATTCAGTTACTTGAACAGATATGCAGGTAATCTTTTGAATAAAATTAACATATTTACCATTAAAATAAAGGCCCCCATTTTCTTCCAAAACACCAAAGGAAATAATGATTGTCTTCAGCGCCATGACCCCCCTCTGCCACACCGGATGCAGTCAAGGTTGGTTTCCATATAGCGCGCCTCCTCCTGTGTGATAGGGCTATTTCTATCATAGAAACGCGCTGCCGTCTATCCCCAAAAAAGAAAAAAACGGAGTAGCCGAATACTCCGATGTCTCTGTAAGGAAGTGTATAGAAATAGTTCGTACAGAATGTGCGGGATGAATTCTTCAGTGTAAGACGGAGGAGGAAGGCGTGCCGGGGCACGTCGACTGACGATAACGCAGCAATGGCGGATTCAGACACGCAGGATGTATGAATTATTTCTGCGCAGGTCCTTAGAATCGTCTGTTGTAGCCAGCGCCTTCCGGGTTTCTATATAATCTCTGTAGACATTCCTGACGGCTTGCGGATTCTTCTTCTCGTATTTCAAATAGCTCAGGTTATTGTCAAGATCAGCTTTGGCCTCCGCCGTATTTTTACACTGTATTTCTTCATTCCGCTATACCGTACTTCGCCATAAGCTCGGCTTCAACTTCTTCGGTGTCTTGATAGTCGCCCGCTTCAACTTGAGCAAGAGACCTATCAATCCTCTCAAATAGTTGAGCTTCTGTTTGAGGCTTGAAATGCTGAGAATCTTCATTCCTCTGCTGTGAAAGAAGAAAACTAATGAAGGTTCGCGTTTGTGCCTTGTTCTGTTCAGTCAGGAGTTCCCAATCTCTTTCAACGGATTCCGGCATTGCCATCTGCGCCACCTCTTCATCCACTTTCATTTTACCACAGAGGCATTATTTTAGCAAGGGACTGTTTACAGTCTCCTATCGTCGCTGACCACAAGCGCAGCCAGAAGCCCGGCTACTCCCCCACCAATATGCCCCTGCCAGCTCACTCCGGCAGAAAAGCTGTAAATCAGGTTTATAGCGATTCCTCTCAGTGCGTAAGCAGGATTTATCCCATTCTGCAGGTTGTAGACCAAGGTAGCCGTCATCAGGCCCCAGATTGCTCCGCTTGCCCCGGCGTGAATTCCCCTTCCGCCAGTGAAGTTGATTAGTAGCCCGGAACCCAGCAGGCTAACCATATAAATCAAGGCGTAGCGCCACCATGATGTTCTTGTCTCCAAATCGAAGCCAAACATGGTCAGGCAGATCATGTTGCTCCCCAGATGCATCAGCCCAAAATGAAGAAAGGCGCTTGTGATCAGTCTATACCACTCTCCATCCTGGAGCGCGCCTTGGTACATTGCGAAGCGATAGATGGCGGCATTCTCCCCCACAACCAGCTCGTAGACGAATCCCAGAATATTCAGGGCAAGGATAACCAGGGAAACGAGTGGAACGCGACGGCGTACCTGGGTATAATATGTGCTCATATTCTTTGCTCCTCCCATATCGTAGATTTGCATCAATAAAAAAGTGTCCCCAGGGCCAACTCCTTCAAACTGATAATACCGCTATTCTATCACAAGAAAGGTCTGCCGTCTATCATAAGGTCGTGATAACAAAAAAGCACCGCCCAGGGAAGATTATCTCCTCCCCAGGCGGCTTACTCAAATTAATAGCTGTTCAAGACCGGCCTATATTCCTCCACCAAATGGTATAGGTGGCTGGTGATCCTATCCAAGCTCTCCATGCGGTACTTCATCTCCTCTATTTCGATGATGTCCAGTTCAATTTTCGTCATCCGCACGTGAAGAGCGAAACTATCCTCCGCGGTCAGGTTGGTGATAACAATGAACGGAGCATTGACAGTCCCGACTTCAATGCGGATGTCCCGTCCACAGTTCCATTCCCTATCCAATATGGCCCGGAATCCTGTTTCCTGATTGATCACCTCTCTCGCCTTGCGGGTGAAGGTGCTGTTTTCCGGTGTGTTCTTTATGATCATGTTCCACTCCTTCGCTTATTTGGGCTGTCAAAGACAATTCTGGATGCACCAGGCAATGGCACTGCCGTTATCCTCGTACATCTCAGCGCTGATCTTTTCCAGCCTGATCTGTCCCTCGCAGGTCTTGTCCTCTCCGGAAAAGCTGTAAATAGCTCCGAAGTAGCCGTTTTGACCCTGCCCCATAAAGCAGTACCCGGCGAGGAGAATCTTATCTCCGAAGTTGAGGACCGTAGACCAGTTGCAGCCGAGCTCCTCAGGGGTGGTGGTTTCGGGCAGGCGGTAAACGTTATTCTTCATGGTGGTATGCTCCTTTGCTTTTCGTTGTGTACAGTATAACTCTGAATGGCAGAAATAGCCACGGCTCTGAGGCACTGTTATCCTGCTTTTATCTCTGATCTGATAACCGGCAATCGGTTCTTTGTGCTTCCCATCCGGCACGATATATGCTATACTGTGATTAACGACCTATCTGCCACTAATGTAGGAAAACAAAAAGGAGGCGCTCACAATGTACAAGCTCTGGGAGACCTTGAAGAACCTGAGACAATATCGCTGGGTGGAGCTTTCACACTCGCTGAACAATAATAGCCCATACTGGGCAGGGATTCCCGAAGGCTCCGTCGACCTCTCCAGGACGGTCTTTGACTGGGGCAATCCCATGCTGGAGTGCCTGATCCAGACCTTTAAGTTCCCCGGCCAGTTTGGCACGCACATCGATTTTCCCGGCCACTTCATCAAGGGCGCGCCGCTGTCCGAGGCCTATGGGCCTGATCAGATGGTCTATCCCCTCTGTGTGATCGATATTACACAGAAGGTCGCGCAGGATGTTCACTACGCCGTCACCCCAGCCGATATACAAGACTGGGAGGCAAAATATGGTCCCATTCCCGACGGCGCGTTTGTGGCGCTGCGCACCGACTGGTCAAAGCACTGGCCGGATATGAACGCGCTGTCAGGCATTGCCGCCGACGGCAGCGAGAACTTCCCCGGCTGGAGCCTGGAGGCCCTTCGCTACATTTATGAGACGAGAAACGCCGCCGCCAACGGCCATGAAGCCCTGGATACGGATGCTTCCGCCGAAGCGGCCAGGGCCGGCGATCTCGCCTGTGAGCGATATGTGCTGGAGAAGGGAAAGCTTCAGATCGAGGTGCTTCAAAACCTGGATCAGGTCGCCCCCGCCGGCGCGCTGCTGTTCGCCGCATGGCCCAGGTTCGAGGGCGCAACCGGTCTCCCGGCAAGGGTCTGGGCGATAACGGAATAAGTCAGTTTCCCGCCACGCCATTAGCCTTTCCCGTTGTTCAAACCATTGGGAGAGGCTAATGGCACTGGCAACTCAACGATCCACACTCACCGTGACCCCAGCCTTGAACTCCACCTCGATCCTGTCCTTGTATATTATTATCCGCTCGATGAACCTTACAACATCGTCATCCGCGTACTCGGTAACAAGCCCAGAGGGATAGATCCGCCGCGTCCTTCGATAAAACTCCGTCTCATCCTTACACGCCGAGCTTACCGTCACGCCCTCCGGCTCCACGTCCTCGATGAAGTCGATCCGTTCCAGGAGGTCGCGAATCTGCCGTTCACGGCATGCAAATTCCGCCCGCTTGCGGCTCACTGTCGTATACTGCGTGTTCAAGCCAATCAGGTCTTCCCGATCTGCATCTGAAAGGACCTCGGCTTCTTCTAAAGCCTTGATCTGGCTCTTGAGACCTTTTAGGATGACATCAGCCTTCACCAGCGTCTCCTCATTGATCTGCCTCCGCATGGAGACAAGCTCGTCCCGTTCGAAGGGCAGAAGGTTGAAGGCTGAGACTATCAGCTCCTGAAGCTCCGCTTCCCGTATACCCTCTCCCTCACAGGCGTCCGCCTGGTACTGGTGTGCCAGTTTTGCTCCGCAGCGCCAATAGGTATAGCGCCCGCTGCCCATCCGCCGATAACCAGCGGAACAGTAGCCGCAGGTGCATCGGCCAGACAATGCCATCCGGTGACCGGAGCTATCCTTTCGGCGCTCGATCTCTTCCTGGACGAGGAGAAACACTTCTTTGGGCACAATGGGCGGGTGATTGTCTTCGACGTAATAGCGAGGTAATTCCCCCTTATTCGGCTTGACCTTCTTCGTCAGGAAATCAACAGTGTAATATTTCTGGAGCATCAGGTCCCCCATGTACTTTTCGTTCGTCAAAATGTACTGGATGGCGCTGGGGTTCCAATTGCGGGGCTTGCCGTTTTTACCCGGCACGTGTTCATTGTTGAGGGTCTGGGCGATGTGGCGCATACTGTATCCGTCGATGTACATCCGGAAGATGCGCCTCACAGTCTCCGCTTCATCGAAAACAATTCTCAGGCTGGCCTCCGGTGTCCGCTCATACCCCAGCAGATTGTGGACGCCGCCGCACAGCTTTCCTTCCTGGAAATGGTATCTGAGACCGAGCTGGACGTTTTGCGAGATTGATGCTGATTCCTGCTGGGCAATGGCGCTCATCACGCTGATCATCAATTCGCCGGATTTGTCAGAAGTGTTAATACCCTCTTTGGTGAAGATTATCACAACACCAAGCGACTCCAATTTTCGCAGGAAGCGGAGGCTATCCAGGGTATTACGGGCGAAACGGCTGATCGACTTCGCCAAAATGAGGTCAATCTTCCCATCCTCGCAATCCTTGATCATGCGAAGGAAATTCTCCCGCTTATAGACACGGGTGCCGGATTCCTCGTCTGCATAGATATCGACCAGTTTCCAATTCGGGTTAGCCTCAATAACGGATGTGAAATGGGTCTTCTGAGCTTCGAAGCTGGTCTCCTGCTCGTCTCTGTCGGTAGAGGTACGACAATATGCTGCGACCCGGAGGGTCTGCTGGGGATCAGCTGCGGCGGCTTCCATAGGCTTCAAAATTGTGGGTTTGATTTCTCGGATTTTCATAGTGTCTCCTCTCTGCTCTGCCTATCACTGACAGGCGTGCTCAAGCGGGCTGGTCGGTCGTACAAAAGTACCAGGGACAACTGGACGGAAAAGGGCTAAAAAAACGATGTCCGCTCCCCTGTATCCATCATTTCTTGGGTATTTCATGACAGCACAGGGCAGCTGGACAAAGAGACATCAGGAAGAGCCAGCCGGCGTCTGATCAACGGTAATCGGTGCCTCGGGCAGCGTTTCCAAAGCAAAGCTGATGTGGTATAACAGGCGTTCCCGCTCATCAGGTTCCATAGGGGGCAATTCGCCCTGGTAGCTCTGGATGCAGTCATACAGCAACTGTGGTATCAAAGCCGCGTTTTGTGGAAGGAAACTCACATGCTTCATTTTGAACGTTGTCGGAACAACACCAGGGAGCACCTCATAATGTACCTGATCCGGCGGATTGTGGTTGCGAACCGCCCTCTCTTTTTGAACCGCGTTAAAGATCTCCGGCTCGATAATTCTGGGATAGAAATCATCCCCCATGTAACGTTTATCCTCCAGAATCTTCCATGAGCTGTGCGGCGCTCTCTCAACCTTTGCCGCAAGACAGGCTGGAGCGACAGGTAAGCCTTCCAGGTAATTCGTAAAAAAGGCTTTCACCTTGGGGGCAGTCTCAGGGTCTGGAATTGCCTGTCCGTTCTCAATCTTGTATCCGTAGGGAATCATTCTGAAATGCTCCTTTCCTCCACCCTTCCCAGGTACCTAAAGGGTCTCTACAGCTGTTGGAGAGGGTGGAACCTGGTTTTGTCACAGGCCCCCAGCCATCTTTCTCACAGGCAGGATTTTGATCACGTTGCGGCGGGGACCCTCTTCCTCCTCCGGTGGCAGCAACTGAGCTTGGGGTGTAGGAACAGGGGCGGCAAACACTGGCACGTTTTCCAGTTCGTAGATCACTGTCTCTGTCAGGCGCAGACCGCACTTGAAATGGAATTCAAATGTCTCGCGGTCACGGACTATCACCTTGTCAATCAGGGCTTCAAAGGTGTCGGACTTAAAGGTCTTTTTTATTCCCCAAGCCTGAACCAGCGCCATCAGTTTATCCGCTTCCGATACCTGGCTGTCCATGATCAGGTCAATCTCTGCTCGCGTCTCCACTTCCTGTGCTTTCAGGATATCCATCTGGGTATGGAACATGGCTTGATCCATGGTACCGCGTTGAGCCTGCAGGTTGAGCTGATTGATGGAATTTTGCGCGAGACCCGCCTCCAAAGAACGCAGCTCATCCCCGCACCTGTCGCGCCACCCTTTCCGCAGCAAGTCACGGTACGCTATGACGATGAGATCACAGAAATGCAGCTTGTTCATCATGGTTGTAAAGGCGTTCTCCACATTCTCCTCCATGACCCGCTTCATCGGGCAGGTTTTCGCTCCCTCCTTGTGGTGCGTCGAGCACAGCCAGTATTGCCTTTTATTGGCCTTGCGAGTGTCCGAGCATCTCCATAACAGCGCTCCGCATCGCCCACAGACAAGCTTCTTGGTGAAGGTGTAGGTTGGTGCTGTATCCTTCACAGCACCACACTCTTTGAAGTGCTGGTCGAGAACTCTGTTTGCCCCGGCAAAGGCCTCGCGGCTGATAATTGCCGGGTGATTGTCCTCGTAATAATACTGGGGAAGCTGACCCTCGTTGAGATGGGTTTTGAACAAGGTATCCTTGAAGGTTTTCTGGAGCCTGGAATCCCCCATATAAACCTCGTTTCGAATCATGCCGCGGATGGTTGCCGCACCCCATTTTCCGGTATGGACGACTCCATCCTTCCTCTTCTCCCCGATCCGTTTCGTGGGGATCCCCTTCTCATTCAGTTCCTTCGCAATGGTGGAGCAACCGATCCCGCACAGCATCCGGTCGAAAATAAATCGGACGGTTTCGGCTTCGGTTTCATTTACCTCAAGATGACCATCAACAAGATCAAATCCGTAGGGGGCAACACCTCTCCTATAAGTTCCGTCCTTGAATCGCTTCTGTATTGCCCAGCGGTTATTTGCTGCGAAGCTCTTTGATTCCTCGTTAGCCATCGTCGCCAGGATGGTAAGGAGAAGTTCAGAATCCATCGTCCCGGTATCGATGTTCTCACGGTCAAAGATGATACGCACGCCCGTGGCGGTCATCTCCCTGACCATCTCCAGAAGGTCGGTCACGTTGCGAGCCAGACGGCTGATAGACTTCGTGATGATTAAGTTTACCCTTCCAGCGCGGCAATCGCTGAGAAGCCGTTGCAGCCCCGGCCTCTTGTCTTTTTTCGTGCCACTCATGACGTCCCAATAGCAGCCGACGTAAATCCAATCATGCTGCCGCTTTGCCATGGAATTGAAATGCTGGCGCTGGATCACGATGGATTCTTTCTGATCGTCATGGCCCGTGGAAATGCGTGCATAAGATGCGACGCGCACCTTTGGAACTGTTCGCACAACAGGATCAATCTTTTTGATTGTGCGCGTCGAAGGTGCTGCCGTTTCCTTTATTTCCTCCAATGTCGGAAAATCCAAATCAATGGCTTTCGTTCGCATGCAGCTCTCCTTTCCCCTGTCCCTGCCCTATTCTTGTCCCTCTGCGCGAAAAGGGACGGTAGTGAACAGGTCTACTCTATGGTTCATGCCATATTAGCGTCCGTTGCGCACAGATTCAACGACGGAGCGGAGAACTAATGGCGATGCTTCTTTGTCACCTTAAGCCCACGATGACAACTAACTGACCAATCCCGGTTTCAGGAAAGTCGCACAACTGAAACAATAATCAGCGTCCATTAACTCGACCGAAGCCCCGAGCCTGCCGGGGTAAGCCTATAATAAAGTTCACAGAGACATACTCTCCTTCTTGTGTTCAGCTGCTTGCGCGACTTGGCTGGGCGCTTTTTTGAACAGAGCGATCTGACGCAGGGAATAGTGAGAGTCTTCGTCTACTTCGGACTGTCCATTTAGCCGGAAATACGATTTTTCAGGAAATATAACGTTCGCTTATCTTACGCTGGATATAAATAATTGGACAGATGACTGAATTTATGGTAGATTGAAACAAAGGTGACAACCTTTTTCATGGATCCTCCTTTCATACCGCGTCTTCTGGAGACGCAGCAACCTCCGGGCATTCAGCTTTTTTATCATTGGCTGGATGCCCTCTCTTTTTTAGCTCGTTAAAGAACAGTAGCCCCCAGCTACACGAAAGATGCAGCTGGGGTGGAGAAAGGTCAGTCGGTTAATTCCTCCTCGGGGATGCCCGCGAGAGAGGTCAGGATGGAAGCAACCGCGGCAAGCGCGGCGGTGCCGAACACAGTTCCCCAGCCGACCTCGGTAATCATGGCCTGGGCGGGGAGCATGGCGACGGCAGTCTGGGCAAAGGTCTTCAGGGCACGAACGGCAGCAGCCTTGACCCATACGGTCCAATTACGCATATACACCTCTTTCTGGCGCGTAACGTGCGCCGGACGTGGTTGATTAGCGGCATCGCCGCTGTTGAACACCCCTGCTGCCAACACCTCTGCAAACACAACGATATCGAAGAGAAGATATGGCAGGGATGCAGGTTTACTACAGCTTCTGCTCAACGCTCAGCTGCTGGTACATGCTGTTGATGAAAATGGAGTCCTGTTTTACCACACCGTTGGCTATGTGATTCTTTTCGCAGTAAACCTCATATTCATCGATCTGGCTGAGCACATTGGACCATTCGTCGGTGCTGTGCTCAATGCCGGCGCGAAGCTCTCTGGCAAAGGTAAGAATGGCGTGGCGATGCACTGAAACCCACATGCCGTTAACCTTTCCTTTGAGGTCCTTCATCTCGCCCTGGAGAAGCGTCAGCTCCTTCCCGTTGAGCTTGCGGCCCAGCCATCCCAGGATGCCATCCCAGGGGTTGATTTTGACAGGACTGATCTGAATGAGGGATAACACTGCCAAAGCAGCGATAACACACCATCCCGGATCGGGAGTTCCAAATTTACTGATGATCTGTGCTACGTCCATAGGCATCACGCTCCTTTGCGTCCATCACACACCCTGCCCTACTTTCATTCTTGAAAAGGGCTGGGAACGGATGGTAAAAAAAGTAGGCTTTACTCCCGATTTAATGGAAATCAGGATTTCGCGAGGATGCCAGTCTGGACATTTATTCCACGGTTCCCTTGACAATGGGACCCCTTGATGCCGTTATTCTGGCAGCCGGGCCGCCCCTGATGGCTTCGCCAGGGCTGCCTGGCAGCCAGCCTAACAGCATCAAGCCCATTATCAAGGGACTTTCGCGGCATAAAAGTCCAGACCAGGTGATTAGGCGGTCACTCCTACGGATCACCTGATAAATGGGGTTTCCATTAAAATGGGAGTAGA
>Ga0256405_10007233_pt1 | contig 16949 bp, 19 predicted proteins | sample RumenRJG_02DNA_FD_189096 | JGI IMG/M metagenome (GOLD analysis project Ga0256405, IMG submission 189096) | Bovine rumen microbial communities from Lethbridge, Alberta, Canada - RJG_02 | ecosystem: Host-associated > Mammals > Digestive system > Stomach > Rumen | place: Canada: Alberta...
AAAAATTCTCGAAAATATTAAAAATAAGGGTTCTTAAATGAATAAAACAAAAATAAAAGGCAAATTAATAGTCAAATAGAAAAAATAAGTAAAATAATCAAATTAAGGATTTATTGACAAACCCCTTTAAAAAAATCAGTGAATTTAGCAAACATCTAATCAGCATCTTCTTCCATTGTTTCCAAAAGAAAACTGACAGGCCTGAAACCATCATTGCAGGATATCATAGCGGATTTCTTGTTTTTCATCCATCCGTCATAAAAGTCGCTGGCACCATTGGCAAGCCCTAAAACGAATGGTGAAAGGCTTTCCCATGCGCTGTCACAGAAATTTTCAGGTTTTGCCCAGCCGTTTGCAATGAATACCTGACCCTCCTCAACATCACATTCATGTTCGAGAGGGTTTTCATACCTTTCAATCAGGTCATCATGCCTGACCTTTCTCATGACTGTAATCCTTACCTTTTTCATAATAATGCCTCCAAATCACTGCTTTCATATCTGTTATGACCTTTAAGAGATTTTTTAAATTTCCAACATTTGATTGCCTCTTCGAGAGACTTGTCATCATTGTCCTTGAAGAAATCCCTTATATATTGATTGTATTGAAATTGCTTATCAATCTTTGTTTTTTCCTTTGAATTCTGAATTTCAAAGTAAGCGTCAATTGCATCACGATAAGTCTTATCGGGATTTGCTTTCAGCCATTTTTGAAATTTGACTTTGAACTTGAATGTTTTACCTATTTCATTTTCAAAAAATTCCCTCTTGTCTTCGCTGCATTTGAAATTTTCACCCAATTTTGAATCCAAAGTGATTATTGAATGAGATTTATTTGAAACTTGCTTAACCGCCGGTTCTTTTAACTTTTCACCAGTTTTCAAATAATGGACAATCCTGTTTTCCAAATCTTGCTTAGATCCGCTAACTTTCAAACCCTCAGACCTGCAAAAATCCTTAAGCTCCTCTTTTAAAAAATAGTACTGCTTAAATTCATCAGGACTTAAATTTTTAGTTAAATTAGCCATGAAAATCTTTAAAATAAAAAAAGTAGAGGAATCAACCTCTTGTTATAATGCTTATAATGTCCCCATCCTGGAGTTCATAGTCACTGGCCACACGCATTTTTTTACGGGCATCCACTGCATGCATGAACTTGTCTCCAATGTCTGTATGGACAATATATGCCAATTCCTTAGGTGTTGCACCTTTTGGAACAAGGAATCCATCAGGCAAGACATTTCCCTTTTGGTCAGTGTATTTGTTTTCATCCTGAACAGGATAGACAACAATTCTTTCAAGCAACTCGAATATTGCATAGTTTAGTGCATCCTGAACACCTGTGCTTCCATAAACATCCAATATATTGGTCTGAATGTATTCCAAACCTTTTTTCTGTGCCTCTGAAAGCTCTTCAGGTTTCAAGATTTCAAAGTGGTCTTCACCGGACAGATAACTTATGAGTCCGCTCTCAGCCGCCTTAACCAGTGCAAGTTCAGAACCTGCTGAAGTTGGAATTACATTAGGATACTTTTCCTTGATTCTTTTGATGTTTTCAGCTGAAGTTGGCAAATCTGCCTTGTTTGCAATAATCATCATCGGTTTGGCAATATGCAATAGATTACGGGTTAAATCAATCAAGTCCTGTTCTTCCCATTTGTTGTAATCTGGTTCAATTGTTCTTTTAGCTTCAATGATATCCTCAATAGCTATTCCTGTACCGGACAATTGGTCATATAGGACTTTTGAAATGTCAAGGTGTTCGGCGCCAACTTTTCTTATGAGCCTAACCCAATTTTTAGACAATATTCCATACATCCACATGACGATTTCATTTTCCAGAAAGTCCAAGTCATCCAATGGGTCGTGGCTTCCAGGGTCAACCGGATTTCCTTCCAAGTCTGTTGAACCTGATGCATCAATAACATTAATGAACACTTTAGCTTGCATTAAATCATCTAAAAACTTATTACCTAATCCTTTTCCTTCGTGTGCTCCAGGAACGAGTCCCGCAACATCTATCATTTCTATTGGAAGCAATCTTTTTCCGTCAATGCATATTGAATTGTGAGGATTGCATGTAACGCCTAATTCCTGACATGGACAATCCTTGATTACATGAGCAACAGCCTTGTTCGCATCAATTGTTGTGAATGGATAATTCGCCATTTCCACACCGGATGCTGTTGCTGAATTGAAAAAAGATGATTTTCCAACATTTGGTTTTCCACAAACTGCAATTTGAAGCATAATAATCAACATTTAATATATGTATTTAAAATTATAAATAGTTTCAGAAATTATAATATAATGTAATGAAAGATGAAGATATTGACAAACCACAAGCAATGAAAATCCGTCAAGGAATTCAAGATGCAATGACATATACTCTTCCCGACAAGAAGTTCAACCCTAAAAACATTGATTTGGTGGAAATTGACATTGAATTGGATAATTTAGGTTGGAATTTCCACAATTACAGGATTTTAAATTTAGCAGATATCCATTTAGGCCAATGGGTCAATCCGGATTATCTAAATGATTTGGTTGACTATGTAAATACTCTAAATTTTGATTTGATAACCTTAACCGGAGATTATGTTTCATACAATATGGAAGATTATGACATAGCCTTGAAAAGTTCATTCAAGAAATTAAAGGCAAAGGACGGAAAGTATGGCATTCTGGGAAACCATGACCACTGGATGGGATCTGAAATAATCCGAGACATCTTTGAAAAATCTGACATAGTTGATTTAAGCAATGATGTCGTTAGATTATCCAAAGGTGATGACCATCTAAATTTGGCGGGTGTTGACTCATGTACTGTCTGTGCAGATAATTTGGATGATGTATTGGCGAAACTGGATGAAAATTGTCCGACAATTTTGCTTGCCCATGAACCGGATTTTGCAAAGGAATCCTCCCAGACAGGAAGAATTGATTTTCAAATTTCAGGCCATTCACATGGTGGGCAGTTCATCATTCCAAAATTTGAAACAACACCGTTTAGAGGTCCAAATTCAACAAAATATCCTGTGGGGCTTTATAAGGTAAATGATATGATCCAGTATACAAGCAAAGGTTTGGGAACCAATTCATTTAGAATCAGAATTAACTGCAAGCCGGAAATTACAATTATTACCTTAAAGACCAAAATGAAACAAAAAATCGAGATAGAATGAGTTTTAAAAATCAACTAATTTCATCACTCAAAACAATAATTATAACAATATTACTCATTTTAGCCAATATTGCAGCTGTACTTTTTGTCGACTACATCAGTTCTGACTTTACTGTCGGACCATTGTATAACTCATTGATTATTGTAATAGCTGTGGCAATTGCCAATTCTCTATTATGGCCAATATTCAGACGTTTTTTAATGAAATTCATTATCTTAACCTTTGGTATCGGATCACTGTTTATCAACTCAGTGATATTCTACATTGCAACATACTTCATTCCGGGAGTTCATGTCGGCTTTTACGGCTTTTGGCAGGTCCCGATTGTCATGGCAATAGCCACAACATTCATCACAAACATTACAAACACAAACTACTTCGATTCTTATATCAAAAATATTCTAAGATATGCTATTAAAAGAAAATCTTCCTACAACAAACAATATTCTGGAGTCATAATGCTTGAAATTGATGGATTATCCTTTAATACTTTAAAAAAGGCAATTGACAAAGGAGTGATGCCAACCGTTAAAAGCTGGATTGAAAATGACACCCATACTTTAAAGCAATGGGAAACCGATTTGTCTTCCCAAACCGGTGCAAGCCAGGCAGGAATCCTTCATGGAAACAACAGGGACATCGTTGCTTACAGATGGGTTGAAAAAGAAAACGACAACAACATCATGGTTTCAGGCAAATTGTCACATGCCCCTAAAATCGAGGAGAGAATCAGCAATGGAGAAGGCCTGCTTGTCAACGGAATTAGCATTGCCAACATGTTTTCCGGAGACAGCAAAATCTCCGCGCTAACCTCATCAAGACTAGGAGGAATTTCAAGAATCTACAATAAAACATTACACACCATTTTTCTTGATGCATATAATTTCCAAAGAATCTTTATTCTGTTTTTATGGGACATTCTAGTTGAATTCAAATCACAACTTGTTCATGATATCAAAAATATACAACCACGCCTTAGAAGAACACCGGTTTATGCCGCAATCAGAGCCGGAGCTAATGTCGTTTTAAGGGAGAGCACTACTGAAATATTGACAAGCGAAATACTAACCGGTGAAATCGATACCGCTTATGCAACATTCATGGGATATGATGAAGTGGCACATCATTCAGGAGTCGAAGATGATGACGTATGGAGTGTTTTAAAGCAGATTGACCTCCAATTTTCCAGATTGACCTCCGCTATTACAATGAGCGACAGGGATTATAAGCTTGTCATTCTTTCCGACCATGGCCAGAGCAACGGCGCAACATTCAAGCAAAGATATGGCATTACACTCGGAAACTATGTTAGAAGATTGCTTCCCGATGACTTGACAGTGTTTAGAAGTGAATATAACATTGACCACTTTCGTGATGCAGTATTGCCTGAAAACAAGCAATTGCAAAACATTAAAGAGCGCGTTGAAAACATACGTGACGACTTATTTGATAAAAGCGGCCCAATACAAAATATAAGAAACGAACTCAATGAAAGAAAACCCTCCATCATTTTTGAAAACGAACAATACTTGAACCTTCGGGAAAAATATTCAAACAGTTTGGAATACATCAAAGGATATGAATCAGTTCAGCAAAGCACACAAAAGGCAAAGGATTCAGAATTGATTGTTTTAGGCTCAGGCAATATGGGATTGATTTATCTAACCCAATGGAGCCAGCGTTTAAATTATGAGGAAATAGTAATGCTCTTTCCTGACTTGATACCCGGCCTTGTAAACCATTCTGGAGTCGGATTCATACTTGTCAACTCACTTTCAAATGGCGGAATGGTAATCGGTCAAAATGGAATCTATTACCTTGACGGAGATAGAATCGTCGGGGAAAATCCACTTGAGGACTTCGGCAAAAATGCTCCTAAACACTTAAAAAGACAGAATAGCTTTAAAAACATGCCCGATATTTTGGTCAACAGTTTTTATGACAGAAAGCATGATGAAGTCTGCGCCTTTGAGGAGCTGATTGGATCTCATGGCGGACTTGGAGGAAACCAGTCCAAACCGTTCATTTTATATCCTTCAGAATGGGAGAATCCGGGTGATTTAATAGGCGCCGAATCCATTTATAAGTTTTTAAAAAGAGAAATAGAAAAATCAGATTCTGGATAGCCAGTAATCTAAAATTTCTTCAACATTTTCATCAAAACTAATTGTCTTATCTTTATTTTCAGGAATTGCCTGCGGATAATCCAGGTTCAATCTAATCAATGTTGCATCATCATTATTGTATGTCATCTGTTCAAAAGGATATCTGATGATTCCAGGAGTGTTAAATCCAACACCAATTTCAAGAAATACAAATTTTCCATCAATTTTATTTAAGAAATTGGAATAGTTATCATTCATTTCATGCCATTTTGCATCTTCAACGAAATAATTGTCTTTTCTTAAATTCAAATCCATTTCACCCCCGCAAACTGGACATTTTGGAACCATTTCAGAGGGAATTTTAAAATCTTCAGTTTTTTCAACCCATTCAAAAACCTGGTCCCTGTTTGGATACAACTTATCATGACATCCCTTTTCACACTGCAAAAGCCCATAATCCCCTTGTGTTGCAAAAATCCTTTCATCCTCAAATCCATTAATCCAGAATTGGTGTTCTACATTTGTTGTTAGGACGAAATATTCCTTGTCTTCAACAAGTTTCAGCAATTTCTGATAGACATCGGTTTTGCCGACATCATAACGGTTTGCAAAAACATGCAATGCCCAATAGGCCCACTTTTCCTCTTGAGACTTGAAGGGATAAAAACCTGACGAATACATGTCTGTAAATCCGTATTTCTCAATGAAATCCTTGAAATATCTTTCAAATCTCTCACCAGTATATTCAATTCCTGCAGCTGTGGACAATCCTGCCCCTGCACCAATAATTATATAATCAGCTTCATCAATGGCTTTTTTAGCCTTGTCTAATCTTTGTACAAAACGTTCCATTTTAATCCTCGAATAATAGTTTTTTATAAATCAAATAATCCTTGTCAGTGAATACATTGAAAATCACATACTTTAAAGTGGATTTAGTTGACTTTAGATATTCATCGACAGTTTCAATTGCAATTTCCGCCGCAAGATCCTGAGGAAAGTTAAACACCCCTGTTGAAATACAGCAGAATGCAATTGATTCCAATTTATTGTAGTTTGCAATATCCAAACAAGATTTATAACAATTGGCCAAATCCTCACAATCCTTATTGGAAGGTTTTAGTCCCCTAGGAATTTGAGGGCCAACTGTGTGAATAACATGTTTTGAGGGCAGATTGTAGGCTCCTGTGATTTTTGCCTTTCCGACTTCCTCGTCTCTTGCCTGAATCTTCATGATAGTGTTGCATTCATCCCTAAGCTGCAAACCCGCCGCTGAGTGAATAACATTGTCAATGCAGTTGTGCTGAGGGATAAAGCATCCGAGCAATTTTGAATTGGCTGCATTGACAATCGCATCAACTTCAAGTGTTGTAATGTCTCCTTGCCACAGCATCAGCTTGCCTTTAACTTCACAGATGTCATCCGGTGAAGTTAAACTTTTGTTTGATGTCTCATCTGATAAGAATTCATCCTGAACTTTTAGAAATTCGTTAGAAATTTTTAAAGGCATCCTAACATTCATTAATGCACGAAGCAATGCTCTTTTTGATTCAAAATCGTCAGGAACATTAATGTTTTCATCTCTCTCATCAATTAAGTAATTAATTAAGAAATCCAATTGTTCATTTGTATTAATTTTCAATCCCTCCTAATTTTTGTTAATAATAATTTATTTTAAGTATTTAAATGATTTTTGTAACTTTAAAGAAACCTAGTGAGAAAAAAGTAACCATTATATAATAATTTAATCAATTTTTAATTATGAACACTGAAAAGATTGTTTGTCCAGTTGACAGAACACTAAATCTGTTCAACAGAAAATGGAGCATTCAAATTATCCGTGACATGTTTTTTGGAAAAAAGCATTTCAAGGAATTTAAAGAGGACAAACCTAACTTAAGCAATAAAGTATTATCAAGTTGTCTTAAGGACCTTGAGGAAAATGGTTTGATTGAAAAAAAGGTTTTAAACACTACTCCCATCACAACTGAATACTATTTAACTGAATATGGACGGTCAATGAACAGGATTGTCTATGAATTAGCCATGTTTACATTAAATGATGATAACAGCTATTCAGAGGAAACCCGTCAAAATTTAATAAAGACATTCAAAGAAACATTTGAAATTGAGGATTAAAATGAGTGGAAAAATATATATTATCGGAATAGGTCCAGGATCTAGCGAGTACTTAACTAAAAAGGCAATAGATACTGTTAAAATGAGTGATTTTACAGTTGGAAGCACTCGTGCTGTTGATTTATTTGATGATGTGCAAAATACAATTCCATTCAATGTCAAGGAATTGGTAGACACTTTAAAAAAAGGCGTCCAATTAGCTGTTGATGGAAATGTCGTGTCAATATTGTCAACCGGAGACCCAGGGTTTTCCGGAGTCCTGAATACAGTTTTGAGAATTTCAAAAGAAAAAGATTTCCCAAAAGAAAACATTGAAGTGATTCCAGGAATAAGCTCACTCCAGCTTGCCGCTGCCAGATGCCATATCCAATGGGACAATGCAAATGTAATGACATTTCACGGTAGGGAAAACATTGAAGACATTCTGCCTGTCATCAATAACGGAAAAACTACAATTGCGCTTCCTTCTCGTAAAGTCAAGGACATGGCACAGTTTCTGCTTGACAATGGTGTTGAAGCTGACCGAAAAGTTGTTGTCTGCGAACGCCTAAGCTATCCGGATGAAAAAATTGTCGAAGCCACATTAAGTGACATTGCCAACAGTGAATTTACTTATATGTGTATAATTGTCATATATCCGTAATATTGACGTCAAAAATTCATTTTAAAAGTGTTTTTCCATTTAATTTTAAAATTAAAGTTTATATGTTCTAGATATCATACTTTATTCGTCGATTAGACAAAAAAATTGACAATAGGTAGATATTATGAACATTAAAATAAACACCATATGTTTCATTATTCTGCTATTTTTACTTTTAGGAGTTGTATCGGCAGCTTCTGATGATAATGAAACATTACAACAAAAAATTGAACAACCTGATGAATATATTAGCCAAATTAGTATTGACAATTGCGATACTTTAAAGGCAAGTAATTCAAACAATGAAAAATTGGAACTGAAAGTTAGTAATGCAGATAAACTTGAAAAGGACAATGCAAATACTGCAAACCTTAAAAGCGAAAGTGCATTAGCATCACTCACCCCTGCCATTTCAAAAATTAGCATCAAGTCATCTGACATGAAACTATATAAAAACAGCGGAAAATTTACAGTTACCGTAAAAGATTCCTCCAATAAAGCGGTGAAAAAACTTAAAATATATTTTTCAGTCAACGGTAAAAAATACAAAAAAACCACCAATTCCAAAGGTAAGGCCACAGTCAAACTAAAATTGAAGAATGGAAAATACACAATAACAACCACTTTTCTGGGATCAAGCAAATACTATCCGGCATGTGTTAAGAATACAATTTTAGTGAAAAGTACAATAAAAAGCAGCAATCTTGTAAAATACTATAAAAATAGGGCCGCATACCATTCTACATTCTACAACAAGAAAGGAAAGCTGTTGAAAAATTCTGCAGTGAAATTCAAATTGAACGGGAAAACACATACCGTGAAAACAAATAAAAGAGGCATTGCAAAAATAGCCATAGACTTGCCACCTGGAACCTATAAGATTTCATCAATAAATCCAAAAACATCAGAAAGCGTTTCAAACACAATAACTATAAAATCCATCCTTGAAACAACTGACCTCACAATGAATGAAAGCGACAAAAGCAAATTCACTGCCAAAGTACTTAACAGCGATGGAAAACCTTCCCCAAATAAAATCGTGACATTAAAAGTCAATGGAAAAACATACACTCCAAAAAGTGACTCAAACGGCATTGCAACACAGATTATGGATCTGCCTGCCGGAGAATACTCAATAACAGCAGAGTATGAAGGGCTTAAAAACACCAATCGGATAACCGTGAATGAAAAAGTGGTGCCCTCTTCTTTTAGCCACATTGCCATGATTCCGGATTACGTCAACGTTACAGTACCCTATGCCTTTCACAATTCTGCATATACCATAAAAACAGGAGCTGACGGAATAATCAAACTTCCAAAAAATGATGTTTTTGCAATCCATGTTAGTGAAACCAAGCATTACCTCTTCTCCAATACAATACTGCCGGATATGGATTCAAATGTGCTGGGTTATAAAACATATCTGGTGCCCTTTGACGGAAGTGACCTTAAAAGCGATTTCAACAGGGACAATCTGAAGGGAGACGGAATTCTGATTTCAAAAATCCCAAACTTCACGCAAATTGAATTTAGAAGCACAGCAGAGTCCAATTCGGACATGTTCGGATTGATGATGGACAAGCACCTTGATGACATCGAGATATTCACATACATTCAAAATGAGATGATAAAGGCTAGAATATTGTTCTATACAATCCAATTTGATGAAATTGGCCTTAAAACGAACTTGGGAAAATTATATGACAAAAATGCCTATGAAATTAACTTCAGCAACTACACCCAATTGACCATGAACAATGTAGACAAAATCAGATTCACAAACACCGGCGAAAGCGTCAAGTATACTGATTCAATGAATAGCATTATGCCTTCAATACCAAAAGAAGACATAATAACAAAATTCATCGTTGACGGCGTTGAAGAACTTGAAAAGAAAGAAAGCATAAGCTATGGAAATAGCAAGCTATATCAACCGTTGAGAGGCTTTGAAGTGCTTCAATCATATGCAATAATCAATAAAAAAGTAAAACAACAGACAGTGGACAGATGGCTAAAAGTAAGTTCAGGATACATGTCAAGAATTGGAATAATGAACATTTACGGAATGTTTTTAGCAGGCCTTAGTACAGCCTGGATGGCTGATGAAATTGCCGATGCCTATTCAAAAGAATATGGCGTGACATGGAAAAGGGAGAAAACCACCGCAATATTGGGAGGCATAAACCTTGAAAGAACATACCTACACATATTAAACGCCGATATGGGAATGAATGTTTCCGGAAAGGATAATGACCAAATCAGATTATTTAAATTGGTTAATTCCTTAGGATTGCCTGAACTGGAAAATATTGCATTATCCCCTATAAATGAAATATTCGGTGACAACAGCACAAACTCATTGGGAAATACCTTAAAGAATTTCAATAGTTACAGTTTAATTTTTGAACAGGACCTGACATTAATACAAATGGAGAATTCCACAACCAGCATTATCCTAAACCAAACAACAGGAGTTTTAAATGTAATAATGAAAGATGATGAATTCTTCTATAAGGGTGCCACCGTGAAGACAACAACAGACTGCTGTTCATGCAATCAAATCCCAAATAATATCATTAAAAAATTGGCAGATACAGCCTTTAGATCTTTCATAGCAAATCCAATAACATATCCTTATTTTAAAGATTCAGGATATGAATTTGCATTGATGGCGCATAAAACACTTCCATATATCTTAAGTCTCATAGGCAGTTCTGCACAAGGACTGGGCGGTTTGGCATATGGTATTTTTGGGTTTGTACTTAAAATACAAGACCTTGGAACTGCATATAGGGCACAGCAAGACAAAGGCGATTGGCATAAGTTGATGGATACAGTCACTTTCACCCGTCCGGGAATATTTCAACAAAAAAAGGTTTACAATATTCCCAACGCCAAAGGAGGATATGACTATGTTGAAGTTCCAATCAAAAAGGATTTTTCACTTGACCGGGAAAATGCAGTATATATAAGTAATGGAAATGTTAAAAAATTAACTAAAAAAGAAACATACACATATTTTGATGACGATTATTACACATTATATACAATGCCGCCAAAATATTGGAAAAGTAAATAAAACAGGAGAATTAGTATGGAAAAAAGTGAAATAATATTTTTTGCGATAGTAATTTTGGCATATATCCTATGTGCAGCCACATTGGACATACCGTTATTCATGCATGCAATATTTGCAATCTGCATATTGATTGTTTTGATAATCAGTATAATTCCAAAATATCAGCAAAAATTTGAAAACGAAAAAATATGTAAAATACTGAATGTTTTGCTGATTGTGTTTACAGTCTTTTATTTTGCAAGCATAATCAGTGAAGTCTTCTATGACCGAATTCTAATCATGGACTCAACATTGACTCTGATACTGATTTTTATTTTATTTGGTTGTAGATGGTTTTTTGGAAAAAATAAAGATGATTAAAAGTTAAATTTTTAACTTTTATCATTTTTTTACAATTGAATTGCTTCCTGAACAACCTCATCGTTGTCCTCACCATCATAGAGGATATGGGCAAGGTTTAAGAGTTTTTCCTGACCTTTGACCTCATCCTTGAATAATGGAACTTCAGCGATGTGTTGATTTGGGAATTTTTGATCGATTAACGCCAATCTTTTTTGCTGCAATTTGTGCCTTGAGTGGCAGAAGTCACAGTCACAGATGTCCGGCATGACCTGGTTTACGATTACACTATCAACAGTGATGTCATGTTTTCCTAAAGCTTCCAATGCTCTTTCAGACTCGTAAATTGACATTTCCTCAGGAATCACAACCATCTTGAAAGTGGTTCTGTCAGGGTCAGACAACACTTCTTTTGCCTTGTCGATTTGTTCTTTGGTTCTTTTTAGGTCTTCTGAAGTTTGAGGATCATCCACTGCATCCATGAAAGGCATGATTTTCTTAAGTGCATTGGTTGCAGTTCCAAGTTTTGCCTTGAGCATCATCATTTTACCGACCCATGAATCCATTACCTCAGGGAATGAGAGCAATCTTAATGTGTGTCCTGTCGGTGCTGTATCGAACACTACAACATCATACTCTTCAGAGTTCATCACTGTCATGAACACTTCAAATGCAGCTGCCTCATCTGCACCCGGTGAGGATGATGCCATGTCCAGTTGGTCTGATAAGAAGTCCATTCCCAATAAACCACCAGCATCATCAGGATTTGCTGCCTTCTGAGCTTCCAATTGTGCCTGTTTTTGCTCCATTGCAACATCAGGGTCGATTTCAACTGCAAACAGATTGGTCTTGATTTCTCTTGGATAGCTTCCGATTGGAACTTCAAGTGAATCGGCAAGGGAATGTGCAGGGTCTGTTGATACGATTAATGTTTTTTTGCCTTGTTCGGCCAGCCATAATGCAGTGGCGGATGATACTGAAGTTTTCCCAACTCCTCCTTTTCCACCTACAAAAATGAATGTTGTTTTATCCTTGTTGAATTTGAAATAATCTCTAAATGCCAAATAAATGACCTCCTTAAATAAAGTTACTTTTAGTAGGCTCAAGTATTTTCCTATACTTATCGCCCATTTTGAGGGAATTTTTTCTACCTCAATTTCCACAACAATTTGGTAAATATAGGAATTATCTTTAAACTTACCTTTGGTAACTATATTTATTTTCATATAGTAACTATATACTTTTCGGTATGAAAATTCCAATACTTACCAAATGCTCTCTAGGACAATTTATAGTATAACTAAAATATAAAAATATGTTATAACTAACTTATAACGAGTTGACCAAAATGAGAGAATCAGACGAAATAATAATTAAGAATATGGCAGAGAGTAGAGGATTATCCAATGCCTCTTATCTAGGTTTTAAAAATGTTTTAAGACATTACACAAACTTCCAAGGAAAATCCTTGTTAGAACTAATAGAAGAAGCAGAAAACGAAGAAGAAGAAAAAATAAGATGGAAAAACAGGACCATAAAATCAAGACTCATCAGCTACATGAACTACTGCAAAGACAACATGACCATCAATTCAGCAAAACACTATTTAAAACTGGTTAAAATCTTCTACCACCACCATGAAATTGAAATTCATAAATTGCCAAGATTCAACGATAAAAATGCAAAAGTTAGAAGTCCAATCCAAACAAGTGATCTTCCAACAAAGGAAATATTATGTGAAGCTGTAGAGATTGCAGACCCACTGATGCAAGCATTGATATTATTTTTAGCTAGTAGTGGCATGAGTAAAATCGATGCTCTAAGTCTAACCATACAAGATTTCATAGATGCAACTAGTAGATATCACAATAGCAAAGATTGGAAAACAGCAATTGAAAAGATGAAAGAATTTGAAGGGGAAATAATACCTGTCTGGCATAGCAGAAGGAAAAAAACAAACAAATTCTTCATAACATTCAACAGCGATGAAGCCACCAGATTTATGATTCATTACCTTGAATACCGTAATGAAAAACTTAGATATAATCCTAACAGAAAACATAGAACATTAAAACCATCCGATCCATTATTTAAAGTTTCAGAACAACACTTCAGCGTTAAATTCCAGCAACTGAATGATGCGCTAGGATTAGGAACAATTGGAGATAATCCAGATGATGGTGTTAAAGGATACAACCGTTTAAGAGGACACATACTACGTAAGTTCCATGCAAGCAGTCTTGAGAAAGCAGGAATGGACATATATTCCATTAATGTTATGCAAGGAAAAAGTAACGGTTCTGTTAATGATGTTTACTTCTTTGCAGATGAGGAAGTCCTTTTAGAAAAATATATCAACGCTATGGATGGAGTATTAATATTGTCAGAGGTTAAAGAGTATGACAGATATTCTCCAGAGTTTGCTGAACTTGAAAATGAGAACAAAGTATTAAAAGATGAAATAGATGATTTAAAAGGCGACATTGACAATATTAAAGCACTTCTTAAAAGCAATCGAATATGATTGACTACTATTTTATACAATCTACTAAATTTTATTTTTTTTGCTAAACACCGATTTGAAAAATATCGGTGTTTATTTTTTTAGGGTGTACAATTTAACATACTAACTTCTTTTAAAATGAATATTATTCAATAAATATAAAGGAAAAGGTTTATATATTCAAAAAACAAAAGTACTAATTGCCCTCACTTAATAAAATTGACCTCACCTTGAAAAATTGTTCTCATTGTGAAAAAAATTTTTTTTAAGTAAGGATCATTTCACAAAAAAATAATATCTACAGGAGAGTGAATTAAAAGTTAAAAAAATAGAAGTCTATAAACATAAGTTATGGGGTTAGTAATGAAAAATAAAAAAAGTTAAACGAGTCGACCAAAACATGTTTAAAAATTAATACAATTCAAAACTTAACCCAATTAATCAATTTATTCCAATAAATATATAAACATTTCCACATAGATGAGACTATATTTATTTTACTTAAATTATTTGGGTTTATTTTGATAAAATTTAATTTTTTATTCTTTTTTTATTAATTCACATATTACTTTTAACCAACATAGCTGAAACATTGATCGTGGATGTTGAAAAATTATTTTTAAGGATTATCCTTATGATATTTATTTCATGTCCACAGATTATGTATGAAACCAGACCATTAATAATCTTCAATGACCTGTTCAAAAAAAATGAGCAATGAGAAGTTAAAAGAGTTGACCAAAACATGTACGAACTAAGAAAATGGATAAACAAACCGTTGCTAAAAGAAAGCATATGTCCGCCAATGAGTTTCAATGAACTTAATGAAACCATTGTTGAAATATGTGAAAAAGGAAATATCAGCAGCAGACAGGAATTCTTTGATTTGTATGAAATTGAAGAATTAGAGACGGGATTGAAAAATAATGAAGTATTATAATTAATCCTGAAGACTGACGAATTAAATATAAAATATCATTAAGAGTTGACCAAAACATGATCGAACAAACAATTAATGGAAAATCCTATGTTTTAGTCCCAAAAGATGCATGGGAAAAAATATTGGAAGTATTTGATAAAATTGAAAAGAAAGGTGAATAGAATGAATGCCTATTCACCATATCCTAAAGTTAACACAGATTCTGAAGTTAACCAATTCGAAGACAACTACCATGGCATACTCACTCACAACGGTGAGATCAAGGTTGCCAAAGGTGATGTGGAACAAGTTATCCTACACATTGATGACAATGGAACCGTACTGGTTATGGGTAGGGAAAAGGCATATGTCGCACAAATTCATGCTAAATTATTGTCATTAATGCACTATGCTTCAAAAGGAGATATTGGATTAATAAAGTTCCGTAGAGGCGAAGCATTCATTGTTGGATTTAGGAAAAGTAAAGGTGCTGGTAAAAATGTCTAAGCCAGCAAGATTATATCCTAAACCTGAACCGATGAACCTCAATCCAAGATTAATATTAATTGGCAGCATATTATTTGCTTTAGTAATAGGTTGGATTGGAATTGTAACAAGTACTGTAGGATTATAAAAGGTGATAAAATGGTTAAAGCCGAAATTATTGAAAGCCCAGAAGTTTCCAAAGAAACTGAGTTAATAGCTACTGATAATGTTCCTAATGTTGATGTAGCTATTGAACAATGGGACGCATATCAAAAACTCTGTAAAGGTTTATTAAACGGAACAGATTATCAAGAAATAATTGTAAAAGAAAAAGATGAGAATGGAAACTACGTTAAAGTGAAAAGACACTTTAAGAAAAAATCAGCATGGCAAAAGCTATCACGTGCATTCAATGTTGATACCCATATTGTTGATCGTGACATTGAAAGAACAAAAATGGGAAGAGTGCGTGAAGCTTACTATTGCGTTAGAGCAACATTACCAAACGGCCGTAGTGTTGAATCTGATGCACTATGCTCCAGAAGTGAAAGAGGAAAAGATAAAGTTTCAGACCACACTATAATGTCTACCGCTAAAACACGTGCAACCAACCGTGCAATAGCTGAGCTAATAGGAGCTGGAGAAGTTAGTGCTGAAGAAATGTCAGCTGAAAAATTGGTATCACAAAACCAGTCAAAATTTTTAAAAGAGGATACTAACTAAATCCTCTTTAATATTTTTAGGAGATAATTGAAATGAGTTTCGAAAACACAAAACAAACTATATTCACAGGTACAGAACTAGATTATGAGGAAATTGTAGATATTCCAGAAGGATATGAAAAAGCAGAATTGAAAGATTTTGAAGATGGAACATTAATCACCGGCAGGCCTGAAATGGCTTCAGTTTCATCATTCACTTTCGATGATGATGGTGAAGAAAAAACCGTTAACAGATTCAAGTTATACATCTTCCAGGATGCTGACCAGTTATATGTTGAAATCAATGTCAATCTTAAAAATGATGGAGACATTCACAAAAACGTCAGGAAAGGAAGTGTGTTATTTGATTTCTTAACCAGCATTCTTGAATTGGAAAATGCAGGTTCAGTTGGTAAATCCAATATTTTAAGAAATGTTGATCTTTCCGAATACCGTGAGTTCGTAAACAGATTATCTGAGATGACAATCCAAGTAAAGGAAAGATCTGGAAAATACACATTCTACAGTTTCATTGTGAGGGACGTTCAAGTATAAGGTAATTAAAATGAGTGAAGGAAGTTCAGCTATACAAATCAAAAAAGCTATTGGTAATGTTTATAAACCGGATTATGAGTTTACATACTTTAAAAACATTATCAGTGCTTTCTATTTGCAGGGTACAGACCCCGACGTGGTTGAAAAGATTCTTAGAGAATTATACAACCACCTTCCTTCTCATGAGAAAACATTGGATGAAATCATCAAACTCTTCGAGGACATTTATTTGGGCGATGAAAATCCAAATAGTGGGATAAAAGGCATTGAGAGATTCATTTCAGATAACTATGACA
>Ga0256405_10007234_pt1 | contig 16948 bp, 9 predicted proteins | sample RumenRJG_02DNA_FD_189096 | JGI IMG/M metagenome (GOLD analysis project Ga0256405, IMG submission 189096) | Bovine rumen microbial communities from Lethbridge, Alberta, Canada - RJG_02 | ecosystem: Host-associated > Mammals > Digestive system > Stomach > Rumen | place: Canada: Alberta | collected...
ATATGTCCCTTTGGGACGTTATGGAATTTATATCATATCGAATACGAGCAAAGCGAGTATATATCGTGTTGAACGAAGTGAAACATATCGTGTTGCAAAGCAACATATCGCATAAAAGTACCGTAAGTATCTATATCCATAAAAGCGAGTGATTTACACACTTTCCGCCGTTTACGGGCAAATGAAAGGGTTATTGTTAAAAAAATGGCAAGACGTTCTTGCCATTTTTTGATGGGATTATCCTATTTAATTGCGTTAAGTATAACGATACGTATATAGTCTCTATTCTTTGGTTTTATAATACAACCTACAATGGCAATAGCCTTCAAAGTTCGGATCTTTTATTTGTTCCCTAAACTCTTTACACATACATTTTGTATCTTGAGTATGCTCGAATCTACAAGGACAATATCCGCCGTTTTGTGCCATTGCGTCTTTTAATCCTTTAACTATTTCCGCGTTTTCGTTTAACTTTATCATAGTATTATTTAGAACTTGCCAAAAAGTCTACTATATTTATTATACCGTCGGCTTTGACGTTTTTGGTTTGAGAAGAGTAGTTTTCGCTATCTATCTCTACGGTGTAATCGGCGTTTTTGGTTACTTTAAATTCGTAATAACCTTTATTGGTAAAGCATTTGTCGACCACTTTGCCGTTTGCGTCTTTCAATACTACGGTAACGTCCGTCAAACGAGAAGACGCGCCGTCGTCGTAAACGCCGTTGGAATTAACGTCCGCGTTGACAAATCCCGCAACCTTGCTGTAACTTTCGGTAAACCAAGAGTAAGTTAAATAAATTCGATCTTCTTCCGAGGGGTCTTCGTCGTCAGCGTTTACCCAGTCGGGGTCGAAATAAGTAGGAGTTAGGGTCAACTTATCGTATTGGTTAAAATCGGGATCGTTTAAGTATAGGTCGTAGTGTATTCCCCTTGCGGCAAGAGAATAACTTGCGGGAGCAAATTTTCCGTATACGTAATTGCCGTTGTCGTCAAGATAAACGTCTTTTGCGCCTATCAAAACTTCGCCCGAACTTTTGACGTAAGGAGTATCTCTCAATACCGTAAGCGTGATGTCTTCGGCAACGCTGTGTAGTCTTCCGCCGCCTTCGCCTAAATTGCCGTTAAAATAATTCATTATAACGTCGGGATTTGCAAGTTCCAAATACAAAACTTTCATCTCTATATCCCTCGTATAATTTACTTCGGCTTTTTCTCGAGCCGTGTCCCCCATGTGCGTAGCCATTTTTACTAAATAAGAAGTGCGTAGTATTTCGATAGGGGTATTATTTGCTATGTCGTAGTCCAAAATAGCGCTACCCGCCGCAATCGAGCTTCCGTAAAATTTTTGACCGAACCACTTGCAGTCGTATTCGTAATTCATATTGTCAAAATACGGGTCGATAAGCATAAACTTGTCGGGGAATATCTTTGGATTTAACTTGTTATCGTTTAAATACTTGGTCATTATACCGCTCATCGCGCAAGTAAGTTGTCCGCCGTAAGAGTGTCCCGTCATGACGATAGGCAAACTGTATTCGGGATAGTTTTTAAAGAAATCGCAATATCTTGCAAGATATATCTCGGCAACGGTGCAGTCAAAACCTTCGGCTTGTACGCATCTGCCCGTTTTGGCGACTTCGTAACGATCTATACCGTGCCAAATTTGAAAACCTACGTGCTTAATTCCCAAACTGTTACCCGAAAAAGTGCCCCATAAGAAGTTAAGCACGTTGTAACCTTTTTCATACAACGCTTCGGGTGCTCTACCGTGTAGATCGGGTCCTAAACCGTGCGCAAAAATAAAAGTGGGTTTATTGGGGTCAAATGCGCTATCTCCGTCCGCAAAATCCCAACCCGAACCGTTATAAACTTCGAGCCTTATCGTATTTACGTCAAAGCCTTCCGCAAAATGATAATCGGTTATAGTCGGTTCGTCGTATTGGGCGTGATCTTCTGCAACCGTTCTTGCGGTCTTGGTTATCGTTTTTTCTTCCGTTTGCTCTTCCGTCGGCTCTTTTGGAGTCGTTCCGCAAGCGCAAAGGATTGCCGTGGCGATACATATCACCAAAAGCACAACTAAAAATTTTCTCATAAAACATCCTCAAAAAGAATTTTATTGAATATATAATATCATCTTTTTACGTTTAAAGTCAATAAGAAAAGGATCTTATAAGTTTACTTATACGAGTTGATTTTTGTCGATTTTAACAAACGTTTAGGTAAACCTAAAAAGTGCCGTATTATTTGATAAAAACGTTTGCAGAAAAATCGGGTCTTTGATATAATGTTAATTGGTGAAATTTGGCGTTATTTAAACGCTTTTGATATGGGACTACGTCCCGAAGGAGAAGACAATGATAGGATTTACAGAGACTGTTTTAAGAGATGCCAATCAGTCGCTCATAGCAACGAGACTTCCTTTTGAGAAATTCGAAGGTATCTTGTCCACTATGGATAAAGCCGGCTACTACTCGGTAGAGTGTTGGGGCGGCGCGACTTTTGACAGTTGTTTGCGTTATCTTAACGAGGACCCTTGGGAAAGATTACGTAAGATCAGAAAAGCTATGCCCAATACCAAGTTACAAATGTTGTTAAGAGGTCAAAACGTTTTGGGTTACAAACATTATCCCGACGATTTCGTTAGAACTTTCGTAGACAGAAGTATTGCCAACGGTATTGACATTATCCGTATATTCGACGCGTTGAACGATTTGAGAAATATCCAAGTCGCCGTCGAGCAAACGATAAAGTCGGGCGGTATGGCGTCGGGCGCTATCTCTTATACGCAAAGTCCCGTTCACAGTCTTGACGGTTTTGCAAATCTTGCCGTAGAAATGAAAAATATGGGCGTCAAGTCCATTTGTATCAAAGACATGGCGGGCGTAATGAGTCCTAAGGAAGCGTACGATCTTGTTTCCGCTATCAAAAACAAGGTAGATCTTCCCGTAGTATTGCATACTCACTGCACAACGGGTCTTGCTTATATGACCGTTTTGAAAGCGGTGGAAGCGGGCGCGGACGTTATAGATACCGCTACGAGTTGTTTCTCGGGCGGCACCAGCCAACCGGCTACCGAAACTTTGGCGTTTGCTTTAAAACAAATGGGATACGACGTCGGCTTAGATCAAAAGGTCATCAAGCAAGTCAACGATTTCTTTAAGCCCGTCAAAGAAGAGTACGTAAAAAACGGTCTTTTGGTCCCCAAGGTCTTGGGTACGGATACCGACGCGTTAAACTACAAGATCCCCGGCGGAATGCTTAGCAACCTTATCGCGCAATTAAAAGCGCAAAACGCTATGGATAAATTCGACGCGGTTTTGTTGGAGACCCCCGAAGTCAGAAAGGATCTCGGTTATCCCCCTTTGGTTACCCCTATGAGCCAAATGGTCGGCGTGCAAGCGGTTACCAACGTTTTGCAAGGCGAGAGATACAAGATAATCGGCAAAGAAGTTAAAGCGTATTTAAGAGGGGAATACGGCAAAGCCCCCGGAGAAGTCAACCAAGAGTTAAAAGCAAAAGCTTTGGGCGATGAAGAAGAGATCAAGGGTAGATTTGCCGACACTTTGCCCCCCGCGATCGACGCCGCTAAAGCGGAACTCGGCGATAGAGCGGAAAGTATCGAAGACGTATTGAGTTATATCGCTTTCCCGCAACAAGCGGAAGCGTTCTTCCAAGCAAGAGAAGAAGCAAGAAGCAAAAAGGTAAAATATACCGTTAGCAAATGCGAGGATTGATTATGAAACGTAAGTTATTGGTACTCGTTTTAATAACGCTTACCCTTACTTTGTGTCTTGTCGGTTGCGGTAACGTTACCGAAAAGGACGCAAACGGGGTCTACGTCAACGTGGAGATCGAAAACTCTACCGCAAGCGTCGAGTTGATGGTCGCCGAAGACGGAGCGTTTACCTTGCAAACTTTTACAATTTCCGCGGAAGGTAAGACCGCAGCCGTAATAAGCGAAGAGATCGTTTCAGACTACGAAAGTAACGTCGATTTCTCGACTTACGACAAATACGAACTTAAAAAAGGTACTTACACTTATAGCGATAACGCGTTTATCGTTAAAAGAATGTCCTTAAAGTACGACGGTGGCGGTAATGAATTTTGTTATTTATCCAAAAACGGCAATACTTTTGAGTTAAGTCCTACCTTACCCGTAGTATTGGTTTACTGTTTGATAGGTTTCTTGGTAACCTTGTTCGTTTTGGCGTTCTTGATGCTCGTCATCAAATTGTTGAGCCTTGTCGCCGACAAGATACAAGCGTTAAAAGACAAAAAGAAAAAGCCCGAAGAAACTCAAACCCAAGAAGCACCCGCTCTTCCCGTTTATGCGAAGGGTAGCGCAGGTGAATTGAAACTTACGGGAGTAAGCGAAAAGGACGCGGCAATGATAATGGCTATTTTGGCGGACGAATTGCAAGTTCCTTTAAACACTTTAAGATTTATCTCTATTACCGATATAACAGACTCGGAGGTTGAAAAATGAAATACAAAGTAACACTAAACAATAGAATTTACGAAGTAGTCGTCGAAAAAGGCGAAGCGATACTCGAAAAAGAATACGAAGCGGTCGCACCCCAAGCGCAAGCACCCGCAGTTGCATCTCAAAGCGTTCAAGCCGCACCCCAAGCACCCGCAGTTGCACCCCAAGTCGCAAGCGGCGACGGAGAAGTTTTCCCTTCCCCTATGCAAGGCACTATCGTTGCAATAAAGTGCGAAGTCGGCAAGAGTTATAAAGAAGGCGAAGTTCTTTTCATCGTAGAAAGTATGAAGATGGAAAGCGAGATAACGATAAACCGTAGCGCTACCGTTACCGCAATAAACGTTACCAAAGGACAATCTATTCAATCCGGTACCGCTCTTTGCGTCATTAAATAAGGAGTAGAGTATGGATATAGGTCAAATTTTTGTCAATTTATGGCAGTCGACGGGCTTGATACAGATCGATTGGCGACAAATCATTATGTTGCTTATCGGTTGCGTATTGATGTACTTGGCAATAGTTAAAAAGTTCGAGCCTTTACTTCTCGTCGGTATTGCTTTCGGTATGATCTTAACTAATCTTCCGGGCGTTGAATTGTTTACCCCTACCATTTGGCAAACGTCGGGCAAAGTCGATTATTTGGCGGTTTTGCAAAGCGGAAGACTGTTGGATATTTTCTACATAGGCGTAAAAACGGGCGTGTTCCCTTGCTTGATATTTATGGGCGTAGGCGCTATGACCGACTTTGGACCCATGCTCGCAAACCCCAAGAGTTTGATTTTGGGCGCTGCGGCTCAACTTGGTATTTTTATCGCTTTGTTGGTTGCTATAGCAATAGGATTTAGCGGATCTCAAGCCGCAAGTATCGCTATAATCGGCGGTGCTGACGGTCCTACCGCTATTTATCTTACCAAAGAGTTAGCGCCCGAATTGTTGGGACCTATCGCTATCGCCGCTTATTCTTATATGGCGTTGATACCTATGATCCAACCCCCTATCATGCGTGCGTTGACCACCGAAAAGGAACGTACCATCAAAATGGAACAATCCCGCAACGTAACCAAGATAGAGAAGATAATTTTCCCGATACTCGTTACCGTTATCACCGCTATCATTTTGCCTTCCGTCGCTCCCTTGCTCGGATGCTTGATGTTTGGTAATCTCTTAAAAGAGTGCGGCGTTACCGGCAGACTTTCGGATACCGCTCAAAACGCTCTTATGAACATAGTTACCCTATTTTTGGGTATCTCGGTCGGCGCTACCGCTCACTATGCGACGTTCTTGCAAGTTCAAACTTTGGAAATCATTTTCTTGGGTTTGTTCGCATTTTGTATCGCTACCGCGGGCGGAGTATTGTTTGGCAAATTGCTTTGCAAACTTACCAAAGGCAAGATCAATCCGCTTATCGGTTCGGCAGGCGTTTCCGCAGTTCCTATGGCGGCGAGAGTCGCACATTTGGAAGGCAAAAGAGCCAACCCCAACAACTATTTGCTTATGCACGCTATGGGACCTAACGTCGCGGGCGTTATAGGTAGCGCGGTTGCCGCGGGCTTCTTACTCGCCGTATTCGGTTGATATCAAAAGTTTTAAAACGAGCGACTCGATCGCTCGTTTTTTTTATTTAAAAGCAAAAAAATACCAAAACGATATAAAAATTTGCGTTAAAATACGCTAATAACCGTTAATTATCTTTTTCTCGTTAAAGGGGATATTGACAAAGAGTCGGTATTGTAGTAAAATGTTATTTGTATTATTATATATATATACACGCAATTTGTTATTGCTCGGAGGCTTTATATGAGATCTAAGCATTTATTGATAATACTTACCGTTTGTCTCGTGCTTGCGCTCGGCGTATTTTTCGTTGCTTGCGATAAAGGCGGCGGCACGGTAGAGAAGGGCGGTGAAAATGCCGAGAACCTTTCAAAGGCGGTTTCTTCCATTTACGAATCGCTTAAAAATAATCGTACTATTTCGGGTGCGGAACTTTTGTACGTAGGTTTTGACGGTTCTATTAAAAACGACGATTCGGAAGGCGAAAGCGAATACGCGACGCTTTTCGATTTTGACGCAAAGATCTACGTAGGTGAAGACGAAGGGACTTCCACTTTGGCTTTTAAAGTCAAAAAGGATACCACCGCGGTAAGCCTTTTTGAAATGTACTACAACGACGATACTCTTTACGTCAATTATCCCCCCGTTTTCCAAAGAGCGGCAATTAAGGGATTTGATATAGAAACTTTGACTAAAAAACTCGTTGAAAGCGGCAATTCTTCTTCGGGCAAATGGCGTACTACTATGGATCTTTTGCCTACCTTTGCCGAGTACGTGCTTACCGACTGTACCAAGTTTATCGACGGTAGTTCTCGTACCTACACTTTCAAAGTTGATATTTCGAGATTTTTAAACGCTTTGGATTCCTTCCTTTCGTCCGCGGATCTTGGCGTTACTCGCCAACAAGTTTTAAACATTTTGGGTAAAACCGCTCAAGATATTACCTTCGCCGCACAAAACGGGGAAGCGAAATTGGAAGTACATACCACGGTTACAAGCGGTATAGAGAGTTTTAAAGACGCAACCTATACTTATACCGAAGGCACAAAGACCAAGACGGTCGTTTTAAATTCGTTTAGAGCGGACGCCGTAACTTCTATCAACCAAAACGATTATCCCGTTACTCTTGCCGATAATCTTAATAACTATAAGCCTTTCGATATAAAGAACTTGGCTATTTCGGGTACTGCGAGTTTGAACTTGACTTCCACAAACGGGGAAGCGACCTTCTTAAACGATCCTTTGACTCTCGCTTTGCAAATGTCTTCTTACGAGTGCCGTTACGACTTTATTTCTTCTATGAAAGACGATTATAGCGCTTATCTCAATTTAAGCGGTATAAACGGAACCGAAAAAGATATGCAACTTTACTACGACGGCAATCTTTACGTTAACGCTTCGTCCTATCTTAACGGCGCTTCCAAATTAAAACTTGACGGATCTTGGCTAAAAGACTCTTTTAAGGCTTTAAACGTTTTAGTAGATCGGCAAGAATTGTCCGTTAAGGAAAAATTGTATTTTATAGCCAATTTGATGGCTTCGAGAACGGTAAACGGATCTCGTATCACATATACTCTCGACAAAGACGTACTCGATCTTTTATTTAAGTCCCAAGGTTACGACTCGGTTTTAGACTATACGAGCGTAAAAGTGGAACTTAACACCGACTCGGGCGCGTTTAAGGGGTTGGATATAACCTTCAATTTAAAGGGCGCTTCTTTGAAATTTTCTTCGGACTATCCCACTTTCGGATATACCGTTGAGACGATAAGACCCGAGTGGATAGACGAAAGCGTGGATCTCGCTTCTCAAAAAATCATCACGCCCGTTTTGAAAGGGGATATTACCACTAACGTGCCTTACGTTTCCAATACCCAACTCGTAAGTTCTTTGATTTACAGTATGTCGGGCAAAAACGTCGAGTTGTCGGGCGAGATAAAGAGTTTCGAGTTAAAAGCCAACCTTTCTCCTTCGGGCGCTCTTTCTGTTTACGAAATAGACTTTTTGGACGCAAAACGTTCTTTGGTTTGCACTCTTTACTATAATCTTGCGTCCTCCGATCTTTTCTTCGTGATAATGCCCCAACAAAACGGCGTATCTCACGTAGAGACCTTATCTTTGCTTTCGGAAAGCAGATTCGGTGAGTTTGCTCATAGGATAAACGGTAACGTCGCTATCGAAGACGCGCCTTTTGCGTTTACTATCGGCAATACTCAAAGAGAGTTTATATTCGAACTTAACCAAGAAGGCGCTAACGGTATGCTTGCTAAACTTAAAAAGGTATTTACGGAAATGAGAGTTTTGTCCGTACCTATCGAGTTGGGCGTAGAAAAATTCACCCTTACCGTCAAAGAAGAAACCACTTTAAGGACTTTGTACGGCAATAGCAGATACATAGATCTTAAGTTTACGGATATAGAATTGGGCTTTAACGATTTGTCGGTAGCGACAAGGCAAATAGACTCGCACGGGGATCAAGTCGTATCTATCTATCAAGATAACGATATGCCCGAAACTATAAGCGTAACGCTTGGCAAAGGCAACGACGCTCGCGCTTTGACCGTTTCGGTCGACGACTTCGGCGGTTGGAATTACGTCGATCTACCCGACGCTTCGAGAACGCAAGGCGTTAAAGAGATAGTCGCTTACGTCAACGTGTTCGGACAACGCGTTACCGACGTTTTAAACGTAGATTATAGCGATCTCGGTAACGTAGAAGTCGAGTACAATTATAACGGAAAAGATTTTGAAACTATAGACGTAGGCGTAGATAAAAACGCCGAATATATGAGTTATTTACAAACCGTATCGACCGAAGCCGGCGACGTCGACGGATTCGTATTCCCGAGATACAACGGCACCGTAGACCCCATTTTGCTTATCAACAACAAGTTTAATCTTGTCGTCGTCAACGGTATGCAAAAGGATATTTATTGGATCAACCGTAACGAAAAGTTGAACGAAAACAGTTTTACCAAAGTCGGCGACGCGGAAAAAGACTCTTTCCAATTAACCCCTGTATTGCAAGACTTTTTCGGTGCGGATATAAGGTTGTCCAAAAACTACGTTATCATGCTTGAAGGCGCAAGGATAAGGGAAGTCAAAAACGCCGACGATTTCTTGACTATCTCGGCATATCAAGGTTTGGATCCTTTGTCCCCCGCTACCTATTTAGCCGCTCATACCGAATTTAATTTGATGTCCGACGCGGGTACTATAACTCTTGCCGACTTGGTTTGGGACGTATCGACTATAAGAAACGTCAATATATCGGGCGTTGCAAGTAAAGAAGCGTTAATGGAACTTTTGGACGAAAAACTTTATTCGGTAGACGGAAAGTTTAGAATATCGGTTACTTACGCAAACGCTTTGCACTCTCAAGAGAGTAAAGACGTTACCGTTACGGTTATTCCGAGAGAGATCGCTTCGGTCAACGTAAATTCATTGTCTCAAGGCGTAGAAAGATTTATTCAAAACACTCAAAGACAGCATAGCGAAAGTTTCGGTTTGTTCGTTTTAGATCCCTTTACAGTCAAAACTTTATTTGCCGAAATGCAAATATCCAAATCTATCGACTGTTACTTTAAGAATTCGGCAAACGAATACACTACCGTCAACACTATAAAATGGCAAGTTCCCGACTTTAACGGCGTAAAATTAACGTCCGAACAAAACTTGACGGGTACTTTGTCGGCTGTTATCGGCAACGATATAAGCGGTTATCAAAATCTAACCTTCGATTATATGTTTATAAACTACCCGATAACCGCGGTTTCCTTGACTAATAACGGAGTTGTCGTAACTTCGGGCGAGATCGCAAACGAGATGCAGTTCGAGTTATTGTCTTTGGATCCTTACGCGTACGTTTATCCCAAAGACGTTAGTTTCGCTTACGGCGGTATCGCTTACGAATATCGCGGAGTTTCCTATCAAATACCTTCGGGCGTTAGGACTATAAGCGACGTTGAGTGGTCAATGAACGGATTTAACGTCAATAAGATCTGGCAATACGACGAAAGCGTAGTTTATCAAGGTTCGACAAGCATAACCGACGTGGAAATATCCTTAAAGATGTCTTTTGTCGGCAAGGTATTGGAGAAAGATAAATGGGAATTTTTGGATAAGAACGGTAACGTTTTCGCAACGTCGTCCTTGCCGGTAGCGACTCCGCAAACTTACGTTTTAGACGAAAACGGCAATTATTACAAGGTAAATAATCGTTACGTTTATTCGGAAGAGAAGTTGGACGGCGACAGTTATTCCCCCGTTGTCGGCGTTTACAGCGACGTATATTATAAAAAGCCCAACGACAAAGACGTTAAGCGTTTGATAATCGACCCGACAAAGACCGATTACTTGTGTTTAGACAGTTATCCCGAAAAAGTAAGAGTAACCTTTACGGACGGGACTACCGAAGATCTTGACGCATTGTGGGACTTCACCAATTTGGAAAGATCTTTGGATATATCTCAAAAAGGTTTCTTCCGCACTATCGGATTATTTATCGCCGGCGGTCAAAAAGTTGCCGACGTCTCTATGTGGATAGCGGCTACTAGACCCGACGCCTATTACGTCAAACCCGCCTTTATCGGCGACGAACTTGACGCGGAAAATAGTTCCAACCACTTGTATCTTTCCATCTTGTCCGTCGATCAAGAATATCTTGCGGTCAAGGATATAAGAGAATTAAACGCTTTGCACGATCTTATTTGCGATTGTAACGACAAAGACTGTTTGGGCAAAGTCTACTTTAGTTACGTAGACACCAATATAGAAAGCAAATTCTTTGACGTTACCGAGTGGATAGGGTTAGAAAAGATCAAGCAATTATTCGATACTCAATTGGCGGAAGGCGTTGCGATACAAGACGTCTCGGGCGATCTTACATTGACCGCAAAGGTCGGCGATACCGAGTGCCTTATCACCTTGACTATAGAAAAATCGGTTATGAGTAATCCCGAATTGAGCGGTTTGCCTTACGCTTCTTCGTCCATATACGGAGCGACGACGGGTAAATATTCTATGAACGCAAGCGGGACTACGTTGACGATAGATCCTTATCTTGCTTCACCGCTTGACGGCAAATACTATCCCACCACGATAGATTTCTCTTACAAGGGCGTTTCGACCAAAGCGATAATAAGTTCTTGGGATTATTCGGCGTTTAACGGTATCGATCTATATAACGGCGCAACCAAGGAAGTTTACGCGCTTATAGATACACCTTACGGCGTCGCTATCTCTATACCCGTTCAAGCGACCCTTCTTTCCAGAAAGATAGAAAAGGTTTACGTCGACAACAGCGACGTTAAACGTATATTCGTCGACGGATACGCTAAAAACTCGTTTGGCGAAAACTACACTCAAGAAAACGGTAGAACGTTTGCATTAAAGAGCGTAGTAGTTAAATTTGCGGGCGACGACAACTTATATCCTTTGACCTTAAAATACGATATAACCGATTATACTGCGTCCTACGGCGGCAATTTGATAGCGCAAGACGTTACCGTATACGTCGGTAGCCAAGCGGGCGGGTATCAAGCGGTAAACGGTTACACGATATTGAACGCAAACAACACCATACTTTCGATAATAAGCGAAGATAGCAACGTAACGAGCGTAGTTACCGACGGCAAAGTATATACGGAGACCGTTGATTCTCGTCAATTCTACGAGTTTGGAGACGGGGATGAAGATAATCTCGCTTGGGAATCGCTTACCGTACTTGCTCAAAGCATAAAAGTCGAGTGTGGTTATTATTTGGACGAGTTGGGTAACAAGAATTCCACTATTTTGACGGCTGAAGCATATCAAGAAGGCAAACAAGGGTTGGTCTACTCTTGGACTCGTCAACTTGTCGACGGCAAAAATTATCTATACTTTAATTTGTGGTACCAAAACGACGATCTCGGCGACAAACTCGGACAAGTACAGTCCATTTGTACTTATAGCGAAAAATACGTAAAATTGACGGGTAGTTCGTTTAGCCTTGCCGCTTTGGAAAATCTCGATAAGACTTACCAAGTAGGTTATACTTTGCAAGACTTGTTCTCTCAATACAATATAATAAATACTCACGCTTTCGGTTTTGACGATCTTATTATAACGGTTACCGACGATAAGGGCAGAAGTTATCAAATGGATAGCGAACTTAACGCGGGCGTTTATACTTTGGTATTAAAAGTCGACGACGCAAGATATAGCGGAGAGATAACCGTAAACTTTACCGTTAAAAAATTGACCGTAACGGGTACCGAGATCAAGTTAAATAACCGTAGTTTGTCAAAGACTGCGCTCGATACCAAAACGATGACTTCTTATTACGGCACGACGGTAAACGTACAAGCGACTTGTCAAGAGACCGCTTTGATAGTGGTCATCACAAAAGACGATCAACAAATAGTACCTACCGAAGTCGGCGTTTATAAAGTGTCTTTCGTACCCGAAAACGACAATTATCAAGACGAATTGGGCGACTTTACGTTAGAGATCATACCCGTAGAGGAGGAGTAATATGCAATTGATAGATGGAAAATCACTTTCCGCAAAAATAAAGGCAAAACTTGCCACCGAGATAGACCCCGCTTGTCCGCCGACTCTTGCGGTCGTATTGGTGGGCAACGATCCCGCAAGCCAAGTTTACGTCAACAACAAAGTTAAAGCGTGCGCCGCAGTCGGGATAAACAGCATATTAAAGACGTTGGAAGAAACGGCGACGACGTCGCAAGTTATAGACGTAATTGACGCCTTAAACCAAGATCCTAACGTCGACGGCATACTCGTTCAATTACCTTTACCCAAGGGGTTAGACGAAGATTTTATCGTTAATCGCGTAGATCCCAAAAAGGACGTTGACGGTTTGACTTACGTTATGCAAGGGAAACTTCTTTACGGCACCGCACCTTGGGCGCCTTGCACCCCCGAAGGCGTTATCGAAATGCTTGACGAATACGGTGTGGAACTTCAAGGTAAAAACGCCGTCGTTATAGGTAGATCCAATTTGTGCGGTAAACCGTTAGCGTTGCTTTTGACACAAAAAAACGCGACCGTAACTTTGTGTCATAGCAAGACCAAAAATCTTGCCGACGTTACGAGAAAAGCCGACGTTATTGCGGTATGTACGGGTAAAATAAACACCTTGACCGCGGATATGGTAAAAGAAGGCGCAGTCGTTATCGATATAGGTATCAACCGCACCCAAAACGGCTTAAAAGGGGACGTAGACTTTGACGGCGTCGCGCCAAAATGTTCGCTCATTACCCCCGTTCCCGGCGGGGTCGGACCTATGACTATCGCGATGCTTTTATCCAACACGTTAAAAGCGCGTTCGTTGCGTAAATAACAATATGAAATTAGAAGAAAAGACCATAAGCAAAAACTTATTGCATCACGGACGCATTACCGATTATTACGATGACGAAGTTCTTTTACCGAACGGGGAAAAAACTTCGAGAGAGTACGTCTCTCACGTCGGCGGATCAGCCGTTTTGCCCTTGGATAAAGACGGTAACGTTTATTTGGTCAAACAATTTAGGTACCCTTACGGGGAAGAAATTTTGGAAATACCGGCGGGGAAGAGAGAGCCGAACGAAGACCCCTTGATCACCGCAAAAAGGGAATTAAAGGAAGAAACGGGTTACGACTGTAAGGAAATACACTCGTACGGCGTATTTTATCCCACACCCGGGTATTCTAACGAAAAACTGTTTATATACAAAGCATTGGTCGATAATAAAGGCGAAACTCATTTTGACGATACCGAGTTTATAGATCTAGTCGTTTTATCGTCAAAAGAAGCCTTTAATATGGTACTTAACGGACAAATCAAGGACGGTAAAACAATGTATGCGATTTGTCGATATTTTGCGAAAAAATAAACAAAAGGAGATAGGAATATGTCTTTAGCGACAAAAGTTTTCTTTGCGATCGATTACTTTTTTGACCCTTTTCAAAACCCCAAAAAGCAAATGAAGAGCCATCAAGAAAAGGTGGCAAATGCAACCAATATCGTATATAACGATCGTTATCCCGACGTATGCTTGCTTGATACTTACGTCGTTCCAAGCGACGACGAAACAAAAAAATATCCCGTTATCATAGAGATACACGGGGGCGGTTTCGTTGCGGGCGATAAAAAATACCGTGCTTGTCTATCCGCTTGGTACGCCGTTCATACGGGTGCGTTCGTATTAAATCTAAACTACGGTTTAGCTCCCAAATACGCTTTCCCCGATCCGGTAAAGCAGTTATCCGCTATTTTTGATTGGATAAAAGTAAACGCTAGTGAGTTAAAATTCGATTTGGATAATATTATAATTACCGGCGACTCGGCGGGCGGATACTATTCCGCATATTTAGCGGCGTTGGCAACAAGTAAAGAATTACAAGAAAAATTGGATATTCACACGGATATAAATATCAAAGCGACCGTACTTAATTGCGGTATATTCGATATAAGAAAAGCGTTGGACAAAAAGAGCATACGCATTTTAGCGGATAGTATATGTTTTGATTTTGCGGGTGTAAAATTAGACCAAATGGATACGTACCAATATGCGGATATAATGTCCCCGATCGATTTTATTACTGCGGAATATCCGCAAAGTTTCGTCATATATTCCAAAAAGGATATATTCTGCAACGGGCAAGGACAATTATTTATCCAAAAATTACAAAGTTACGGTACAAGGTGCGATAGTTTTGGGTCAACGAGCGTATTCGATAATCACACTTTCTCTTTAACTTGGTCGTCCCGCGCATCCAAAAAAGCCAACAATATGATTATAAGTTTTTTAAACGAGATATTTGACTCATAAGTGTCTCTTTTGACTTGTCCCAACACAAAGTGTTTGGACTGCGTTTTTTAGAGAACTTATTCGTCTCCTCCAAAACGCAAGCGTTTTGTCGGGTTTTTAACAAGGATAACTTTAATACGATATAAAGTATACGAAAAATGAAAGGTCATCCTGAGCGAAGTCGAAGGATCTCTATCCTTGACTCATAAGTATCTCTTAAGACTTGTCCCAACGCAAGCGACTCATAAGCACGTCTTTTGACTCGTCTTCACGCAAGCGTAAAGACTGCGTTTTTTAGACGGCTTATTCGTCTCCGTCAAAAATCTTTTTGGATTTTTGACGGGTTTTTAAAGCGGATAGCCAATTTAAATAGATACTTCGACTACGGTCTTTGACCTTCGCTCAGTATGACGAATCACTAACGGCAACTATGATTTGTCATTCTGAGCAAGCGAAGCACCGTCGAAGAATCTCTATCCTTGAAAGCGTAAGCGTTTGCACCCAGCAAATAAGTACGGGCTTTTACTTGTTTGCTCTTATCGAGCAAACTGCGTTTTACGCCCGACTTCTTTGCTTCCGTCAAAAATCTTCTTGGATTTTTGACGGTATTTAAAATGGATTGCCAATAAAAGCGAAGGAAAGGGGGCTTGATTTTATCCAAAGTAGACTTGTTTTTAACAAGGCTACGACGATAAAATGGGGGTTTTTATATAAAAATTGATAATACTTAAACTTTTTTGTTTAAATTTCCTATAGTCATAATATAAAAATGGCTTATTACAAAAACAAAAAATTAAAACCCCCATTTTGCAGTCGTGATGATTAAAAATCATCTCTTTGTGCAAAATCAAGCCCCCTTTCCCGTCGCTTCGCGACAAGGGTGTAACCCCGCTTTGCTCGTTTGGACACGACTTTTAGTCGTGGACTTCGTCTTCGACGATGACTCATAAGTTTCTCTTAAGACTTGTCTTAACGCAAGCGACTGACTCATAAGCACGTCCTTTGACTTGTCTTCACGCAAGCGTAAAGACTGCGTTTATTGGACGGCTTATTCGTCTCCGTCAAAAATCTTTTTGGATTTTTGACGGTTTTTTAAAGCGGATAGCCTGATTAAAAAGATACTTCGACTACGGTCTTTGACCTTCGCTCAGTATGACGTATTGATAAGAACTACTATGATAATTATAGCCTTTGCTTTGCAAATCTTTTCTACCGAAAAGAGTATTCTTTCGTTTCGTCGAAGACGTAGTCCACGACTTATAGTCGTGTCCAAACGAGCGAAGCGGGGTTGCACCCTTTCGCCCGTTTACGGGCGAAGGAAAGGGGGATTGTCTGCGCACAAAGTAGGCAATCTTTGATTGACTACGACTGCGGAGAGGGGGTTTTTACGCTTTTATTTTCGTATAGACTATTTTTATCTTATAATCACAATAAAATCTAAACAAAAATAATAAACCATAATCATTTTTTTTTAAAACCCCCATTTTATCGTCGTAGCCTTGTTAAAACATGTCTACTTTGGATAAAATCAAGCCCCCTTTCCCGTCGCTTCGCGACAAGGGTGCAAACGCTTACGCTTTTATGGATAACTTTAATACGATATTAAGTATACGAAAAATGAAAGGTCATCCTGAGCGAAGTCGAAGGATCTTTATCCTTTTTTTAATAGATGTTTCGACGTCGCTACGCTTGTTCAACGTGAAGCCCGAGCGAAAGCGAAAATGCACTTGTATATTTTCGCCGAGTGAAGGGCGGTGAATTATAGCCGTATCCGAAAGGATACTCTTTTCGATAGAAAAGAATTGCAAAGCAATGGCTATAATTATAATTTATTTGCACATGGTAATTGGTCATGTTGAGCGAAGCGAAACGATATTTTAAAAAGGCTATCGAAATCAAAAACCCCTTCAAAATGCAAGAACATTTTGAAGGGAAAGCGAGAAAGTCATTCAAAAAATGAAGCCCACAAGTAATACTTGTGGGCGAATTAAAAGGCTCTATGATAAATGTTGGGGCGTAGGAAAGAACTGCTCAAAAAAAAGTAGAGCAAATCTTAAAATCCTTGTATAATTAAATTAACCCAAAAAACTAAACAAGGAGAATTAAGTTTTGCTCT
>Ga0256405_10007235_pt1 | contig 16948 bp, 20 predicted proteins | sample RumenRJG_02DNA_FD_189096 | JGI IMG/M metagenome (GOLD analysis project Ga0256405, IMG submission 189096) | Bovine rumen microbial communities from Lethbridge, Alberta, Canada - RJG_02 | ecosystem: Host-associated > Mammals > Digestive system > Stomach > Rumen | place: Canada: Alberta...
TCTTTCAAAAAAATTTCGGGAACCTTTGCCTTTGCTGACTAGAAAACAGTGAAAGGAGAACGAATGGAAGAACTGCTGCACCGGCTGCTTACGATTGCCCTGCGCAACAAGGCAACCGACATCCATCTGAGCCTTGAGAATGATGAGCGGCTGCTTGTCGAAATGCGGGTCGACGGAAAGCTGAGAAAACTGCGGAGCCAGGACTACGACGCCTCCTTTTTCCGCTACCTCATGTTCCGCTCCAATCTCGATCTTTCCCTGGCCCGAAAGCCGCAGACCGGCTCCTTTGAAACAGAGATCAACGGCGAATCACTGGCCCTGCGCTTTGCGATCGTTACCGGCTGGCACATGACATGCGGCGTCCTGCGGATCCTGAATCAGACCGGAAAGCTCAGGATCAGTGATCTCAGCTGCCAGACAGAAACGATCGACTGGCTCTCTTCCATCACTCATGCCCGCAGCGGCCTCTTTGTCTTCAGCGGACCGACCGGATCCGGAAAAACGACCACGGTCTATACCCTGCTCAATCAGGTCAGGGGAAAGAAAATCTATACCCTCGAAGATCCGGTCGAAGTCTACAGCGACCGCTACGTACAGATGGCCGTCAACGAAAAGGCCGGCTTCACCTTCGCTAGCGGCATAAGGCAACTGCTGCGGCATGATCCGGACATCATCATGATTGGCGAAATCCGTGACGAAGAAGCGGCCGCCATGGCAGTTCGCTGCGCATTGACCGGACATCTTGTCATCACGACGCTGCACTCCTTCAGCTGTACCGGAGCCATTCAGCGGTTAAAGGATCTTGGTGTTTCCAATGAACAGATGGAAGATGTACTCTTCGGCATCAGCTGCCAGCGCCTGTATACCAATCCCGCCTCACACCGGCGCTTCAGCATCTATGAACACATGAACCGAAAGGAGGTGAAGCACTATTTCGAATACGGGAAACCATCTTCTGCATTTATCTCTCTTGAATCGGCCATCACATCTGCCATGGAAGCCGGACTTCTTACCCGAAAGCAGGCAGAGGAAGACCTTCTCGGACTTTGATCTTACGAGCATCGCCATCCTTCTGGAGGCAGGGTTTACCATCGAGGAAACGCTGCCGATGATTGAGTCAAAGAAGAACAAAGCTCTCATCCAGCAGCTTCTGTCCTGTTTTGACGCCGGCGAAAAGGCGGCCGACTGCTTCCCCGCCTTCTGTCCGGTTTCCTGGCGCAGCTATCTGGAAGGCTTTCTTGCCAGTACCGACTTTGCCCAGGCCTTCTTTCTGACGCGGCACCTGCAGGAAACCCGCGACGAACTGCAGAAAAAGTGCCACCAGCAGCTGTTCTATCCCTGCCTTCTGCTTGTTCTTTCATTGCTTGGGACCATTCTGTTCAGCCGCTTCGTCTTCCCGGCAATGATCCGGATGGCAGAAGGCTTTGACACCGATACCGCAGGATTGAAGATTCTGCAGAACTTACTTCAGGTATTTTCCATCGGCCTGATCGCCTTGATCCTGGCCGGCAGTCTCCTGCTCCTCTACGCCCTGGCTCCTTCCAGGATCGTATCCACCTATCAGCTGCTGGAAAAGATCCTCCCTGGCAACCTTTGGACCGCCTATACAAGCATCGACTTCGGCCGCTTTCTGCTGGAGACCATCCGTACCGGCATGCCTACGGCGCGCTCTTTGACAATGCTCGAACATCTTTCGACCAGCCCGCTGGTTGCCGCCCTGGCCAATACCGTGCATCAGGCGCTGAATCAGGGCTGCCGGTTCAACGACGCCATCGCCCAGAAGGGCCTCGATCCGCTGCTGCCAAGGTTTCTGAAGCTTGCCATCTATGCCAGTTCCCCGATCGTCATGCTGGAACAGTATCAGACCATGGCGCTGGCACGCTATGAAGCGCGCATCCATCGGCTGACCCGGATCATTCAGGCCATTGCCTATGCAGGCATCGGCATCCTCATTGTGATCATCTATAGGATCCTGCTGATGCCGATCAGTATTCTGGGTTCCCTCTAGCAAAAGAAACTGAAACGGAAACAGAAAAAGAAAAGGAGAAATCATTATGGAAAAAGCAGGCAGAAGCACCAAGAACGAACGCGGATTTACGCTGCTGGAAATGCTCATTGTAGTCACGATCCTCGCCATCCTCTTTCTGCTTACGGTCCCAAACATCCAGAAGACGCTGGGGATCGTAGACAAAAAGGGATGTGACGCCCTGCTCAAGACCGTTGACGCCGCAATCATTCAGTATCGCCTCGACACGAATCAGTCACCTTCCGACCTGAGCGCTCTGGTTGCGGCAGGTCTTCTGCGTGAAGAACAGACGCAGTGTGACGACGGACGCTCGATCGGCATTCAGAACGGACAGGCGTATGCGTACTGAAGAGGGATTTACGCTTCTGGAGATGATCATTGCCATTGCCGTCTGTTCCCTTCTGATATCTCTCAGCCTCCCACTGATTCAGATGACAAAGGAAGAACTCCACCGCTTCCCCGAGCACTTTTTGTATCTGCAGAGCGAAGCAATGCGCACTGGGGAAGTACAGCAGCTCGAAAACGGCCAGTACTTCAACAGCCGCGGAAACATCAACCAGGCAAAGACACTGTGGTTTGATACCCAGCGCATCATCGTAGAGCTCGGCTTCGGACGCCTCGTGTTCCCCGATGAATAGCCGCGGCTTTCTATTGGCGGACGCTTTAACCATGGTCGCTGCCTGTACGGCGTCTGCGATCATCATCCTCGGGCTTTCAACGGCCGCCTTCAATGACAAACGGCTCCGGATGCAGGTCTATGAACAGACGGAAGCCGACTACCGCACACAGATCAATCAGATCGAACCATGCCAGCTATGCACACTCGGACCAACGGCGGATTCATCCTCGAGCAGTTTCTGATCGCGCTGCTGATTCTGTGTGCCGTTCTGCCGGTCTTTCTCAGCCAGCTGCAGACGATTGCGAACCTGTATGTCCGTCCGGCGGATCTGCAGGATGCCATCGCCATCACGCAGCTGCGCCATATTTTCAACATTGCTCAGAACATCACACCTTCCGGCAGCACCCTGTCCTTTCAATTCCGTGGGGAAGAGAAGATTCTGCGCATCAGCGGTGAAAATCTGATCCTTACACCCGGAACACAATACGTTCTGACAAACATTGAGGAGGTATCCTTTGCCAGTGAAGAAAACACGGTCATCCTCTGCTGGAAACGAAACGAAGAAGAAAGCTGCGCCGCCCTCGGCGTACTGGAATAAGGGCTTTACTTCTCTGTACGGCCTGCTGTTTCTGCTGGCTGTTTCAATTCTTTCTGCAGTTCTTTTTGAAAAGCTGATTGCGCGCGCAAAGATGATGGAAAATGTCCGCCGGGCAAATCTCTACCTTCAGCAGGAGGCTGTCGCCCTTTCCCATCTCAAATGCGCGCTGAGAAACAATCAGCTCCACAGTGAAGCCTTAGAAAAATCCGGCGTCCGCCTGGAAATCATTCCGGGAACGCCGGTCCTGATCATGATCGAATCCCCGCTTCCGGAAACCCTGGAAGTCGAAATTCATAACAAAGAGATCTATGAATACAGTTATCAGCGGCCCGAAGAAAAGACCAGGTAGGGATTCGTCTGTTTCTCCACAGCCATGGAAGAAGAGGGACCGTGCCCCGGATAAACCAAAAGATCCGAAGGCAGAAGAAGAATCTTGAGCAGCGACGCCTGCAGTTCCTCTTCCGAGCCGCCGAACAGATCCGTACGGCCAACATCCGAAGCGAACAGAGTATCGCCGGTAAAAATCACATTCCGATACCGGATCAGTACGCTTCCCTTCGTATGCCCCGGTGTGGCATAAACAGTCAGGGGAAACGTGCCGATCGTACAGGATCCTTCTTCCAGCGGCTTCAGTTCGTGATAGACAGGCGACTCATAACCCTGGGATGTATGATGGGGATCAACCAGTTCCCAGTCTCCACTGTTCAGATAGACCGGGCACTGATAGCGGTCCGCCAGATCATCCACAGCACCCGTATGATCCGCGTGTCCATGTGTCAGAAGGATCGCATCTACCGTTTCATCATCTTCGACACGCGAAGCGATCTGTTTCCAGTAACGACCGGGATCAATGAAAAGAACATGGCCATGATCATGAACCACATAGCTGTTTTCTTCGTACAGCCCGATTGGCAGCGTATCTATGCGCATATCGAAAAAAATAAGCCGAACGGCTTATTTCTTCTCCTTATGTAATGTCTTCTTCCGGCACACCGGGCAGTACTTCTGGATTTCCATCTTCTCCGTATGCTTGCGCTTATTGCGGGTACCGATATAGTTTTCTTCGCCGCAGACGCTGCACTTGAAGATGATATTCTCTCTTGCCATGCAAACATTCCTCCTGCTTCAAATTACGCAGAAGAAGTATAGCATACCTTTCATTTGATTTGGGAAGGAATTTATATCCCCTGTTAAATCGTATCGTCGGACCGCACGATGCCATAATCCTGATCCGGCTCAATCGTAATCGAATCCACGGCGTGATCACCTGCAGGATCAAAGACAACCAGCGAAATACCCGCCTGATTGTTCGTATATTCCTGCCCGTCAATCATAATGTCGGCGTAGGAAGGATCTTGGGAAGAACTTGCATAGCTGTAATGCCCCGCCAGTCCGCCCTCCTCATAGACTTCGCCGCTGATCACGGTTCCATCCGCCAGACAATAGCCTGTGAGATACCCATCACTGACTTCAAAGCCGTAGCTTTCCAGCATCTGAGCATACGGCTGCAGTTCGTCGGTCATCTTCGTGCTTGCGGCAATGATCGTATATCCCTTCTGCTTGCACAGGGAAAGATATTCCTCCAGATCGGAAAGATCGATGATGTTCATCAGATCCACATCGCCATTCTGGTAAATGCGCTGATACTTTTCCATCGATACGCCGACAATCGTATTGACGCCATAGTACTGCGCCATTGCCTTGTTGACCCAGAGATTCTGATACCGCGTCACATCCACCAGACCATCCAGAGGATTGTAGATACTGAGGAATTCGCTCGTAATCGGGAAAGCGACCATATTCACCAGTCCCCGCTCCTTCTGAGCAGCGATGGCACTTTCACGCAGAGAGTTCAAATGATGCGTATAGAAGAGATCCAGCCCCGCTTCCCCATAGCTGCAGAAACAGCAGAAGGCAAGCACCGCCAGAGAGCACTTCTTCACAGTCTCAAAGCCGGCTTCCCTGACACCGTGCAGTCCGATCACGATCGCCACCAGCAGCAGCGTCGAAGATCCAAACATCGTACGGTCATAAAGCACCTGAACATCCAGCGCAACAATGACAAACACACACAGGAACGCGGCCGTCATATAGGCAGCCATTCTTTTTCTGCGCTCACGGTCCGAAAAGCACAGCACCAGAAGAATGACTGCAATCACCCAGAGAACCGCCTGATTCTTCGGCTGCCCAATGACATGGAACGCATCATTGAGATCATGCACAAGGCTGTAAAAACCGCCCTGGCTGAGATCTACGGTTACATCCTGCGCCGCCCGCACCGCATTGCCCGGTGCCAGCACCAGCATACCGAAACCAATCAACGATCCGACAAAGCCGGCTGCCTTGTCCCGGTTCTTAAGCAGATTCTTTCCAATGAGAACAAGCTCCAGAAAGATCATCGCTCCGCCCGTATTCTCATTGGTCCATCCCGCAAGCACGCCCAGCACAAACAGGCCGGCACACCTGCACCAGCCCGGCACGGAAGGTTTCTGCATCTGAAGCAGAAACAGCAGAATCAATACCGCCGTAAACAGATAGTTGCATGCGCCGCTGACCCAGAGCACCGTCTGCCCGAATACCGGCATAAAAAGAAAATGAAGACCGGCCGCAATGAGAAAATCGGATGCCCTGACTTCCGGTGCCGCCAGACGGCAGATCAGATACAGATACAGAACATAAATACCGCTGGCGATCACATCATAGACAGGCTTCGGCAGCACCACCATGTGCCTGACCAGAATGCCCGCCACCGAGCGGCCGCTCCACGTAAACCAGTAATTGAACTCCCTCTTCCAAAGATCCAGATAGCCCGAATGTTCCATGAACGAAAAATCATCCGCCGTATACGGTGCCAGGATATTCAGGATCAGAATCAGGATGAATACAACAATGATCGCCTTCTGCAGGTATGAGAACTGCTTATGTCTTTTCATAGGTGTATTATAAGCCAGAAGACTTTATGCGATAATAAGGAAAAGAATCGAGGTATCTATGAAACGAACAGAAACCCGGCCCGTCATGGTCGGAAATGTACAGATCGGCCACCAGAACAAGGTCATTCTGCAGTCCATGACCAATATCCCGTCCAAGCGCGTCGACGAAACGATTCAACAAGTGCTGGACCTGGAACGCGACGGCTGTCAGATCATCCGCTTTGCGGTTCTCGATGAAGAGGATGCCGAAGCCATTGCCAAGATCAAGCCGCAGATCCATATTCCGATCGTTGCGGATATTCATTTCAACTATCTTTTCGCTCTCAAGGCAGCCGATGCCGGCGCCGATGCAATCCGCATCAATCCCGGCAATATCGGAGATGAAGCGCATACCCGTGCCGTCGTCGAAAAATGCCGCGAAAAGCATCTTCCGATCCGGATCGGAATCAACAGCGGATCCCTGGAAAAGCAGTTTCTGGACGCCTATGGCTACAGTGCAAAAGCCATGGTCGAAAGTGCCCGCCGCCATGTTGAGATTCTTGAAAACCTTAACTTCCATGACATCGTGCTCTCCTTCAAGAGCTCCAATGTTCCACTGACGATTGATGCCTATGAAGCTGCCAGTGAAACGTTCCCCTATCCGCTGCATCTCGGTGTAACCGAAGCGGGCGGACTGCTGGAATCATCCGTCAAGAGTTCGGCAGCCCTCGGGACGCTGCTTCATGAAGGGCTCGGCGATACGATCCGTGTCTCCGTATCGGGACCTCCGAGTGACGAGCTGCCCGTTGCCAAACAGCTGCTGCGCTGCTTCAATCTGATCGACGGCGTTCCGGATCTGATCGCATGTCCGACCTGCGGCCGCATTCAGTACGACATGCTGCCGGTGGTAAAGGAAATCGAGCAGTATCTTGCCAGCATCCATGCCAACATCACGGTTGCCGTCATGGGCTGCCCGGTCAACGGCATGCAGGAAGCGGGTCGTGCCGACATCGGCATCGCCGGCTCCTATCAGAAAGGCATCCTCTTCCGCAAAGGAAAATTCCTCCGCGAAGTTCCGCAGGACCAGCTCGTCAATGAACTGAAGAAAGAAATTCAGAACATTCTCGAAGAGCAGAGATAAAAAACAGAATGCCCGCCGGCCTGGTCAAGTATTGATCACGCCCGCGGGCTTTTTCTTTTCTCTTGTTATCTTAGTTCGGATCAAGACATCCCCTGCGGATCTCCGCAATCTCTTCCCTGTAGGGAGGCTTACCGTCAATGTATGGCGTCTCAAGAATCTTGACCACCGACGACGTTAGCGGATGATGCGCAATCGCGTCCAAAGCCGCAAAGCCGATCATTCCCCTGCCAAGGTTGGCGTGGCGGTCCTTGTGCGAATTGAACGGCTCCTTACTGTCATTCAGATGAATGACATGCAGAAGCTTCAAACCAAGCACATGATCAAACCCGGCCAATAGACGATCCGCATCCAACACATCATAGCCCGCCGCAAACATGTGGCAGGTATCAAGACATACCGCAAAATGTTCCGGCGCCGTCACTCCATCAAGAATGCCGGCAAGTTCCTCGAGCGTCCGACCGATCTGCGAACCGGAGCCGGCCATCGTTTCCAGCGCAATCACAATGCTCTCCGGAATTTCCAGACGGTTCAGCGTCCCGATCACATTGCGGATGCCGGTTTCAGGATCACCCGTCGTATACGAACCCGGATGCAGCACAACATCACGAACCCCGAGCGCAGCCGCCCGTTTCATCTCTTCACTCAGAAAGGAAACCGCAAAATCGCGCTTCTCAGCATCAAGGCTGCCAGGATTGATGATATACGGCGCATGGACGACAATGTTCTTCAAAGGAATCTGATGAGCCCGTAGAAGTTCCTTACCTTCCTCGATCCGCATCCGTTCCATCGGAACGCGTACCGAATTCTGCGGCGCACCCGTATACAGCATCCCCGCATTGGCATCATAGGACAGCAGCTCCTGCACCGCGCCTTCAAAGTATCCCGGCGCCGTCATCCGGACATGGCTGCCGATCAGAAGATCAGTCTTTCTTTCCATTGGCTTCCCGCAGTTCCCTTGCCCGCTGCTTGTACATGGCTGTGCGTTCTTCCCGGATCTTTCCGCGGATGAATTCGCGGCGCTTCTTCTGCTTTAAATCCGCAATCGCCTGCTGCCGCTTCTTCTTGTACCCGGGCTTGACCCGTGTATTCTTCTTCGTCATCATCTTAGCGATTTCAATTTCCATCGCATCATCCTTCTGCGGATGTTTCTCGCCATACGGACGCAGCTTCTGCCATGCCCCGTTATGGAAACGCATATGGTCAAAATGAATGCCCTGCTTCATCAGCGAACGGATCGCACTGTCATCGCTGTCCTTATACAGCGCATAGCAGATACCGGTCTGATCCATCCGCCCCGTACGACCCGCACGATGAATGTAGAAGCTCAGATCCTTCGGGAAGCCGCAGCTGATGACATGCGTCACTTCCTCAACATCGATGCCTCTTGAGGCAAGGTCGGTTGCCACGACAAACGTATTTGTCGCAGCCTGCAGAGATTTCATCGCCTGTTTGCGCTTGCGCGGTTCGAGATCCCCGTGCAGCTCCGTAACACTGAGATGATGAGCCCGCAGCTCGCCGGCAAGATCTGCCGCCTCCTGCCGCGTATTGGTGAAGATCAGACATACATACGGCTGAAAGCCCGGCAGAATTGAAAGAATCGTCTCTGCATACGTATGGTGGTAGCACGGCACCAGAATGTGCTGCACCGCTTTTTTCCTGGCCTCCTGATCCTCAATGCGAATCAGAACCGGATGATGCATGTAATGCTTGAGGAACGGCTTCAACTGATCCGGAATCGTCGCCGAAAACGCGAGCATCTGCAGCTTCTCGCCCATCCGTCCCGCAAACGCGTCGATATCATCCAGGAAACCGTATTCCAGCGTCATGTCAGCTTCATCCACGACCAGCATATCCGCCTTGTCAATCCGCAGTGCACCTTCCGTCAGAAACAGATCCTTAATGCGTCCGGGAGTCCCGATCACGATCTGCGGCTGCTTGTTTTCAAGAGCTTCGATTTCCCGCTGCCGATCGCTTCCACCGACATACAGACGGATCCGAAGATCCGGTTTCACCTTGTTCATTACTTTCGCCTTTTCATAGATCTGTGCGGCCAGCTCACGGGTTGGCGCCGTGATGACCGCCTGCACCTGATCCAGCGAAGCATCGACCTTTTCAAAGATCGGAATCAGATAGGCATGCGTCTTTCCCGAACCTGTCCGGGAAAGGCCGACAACATCCTGTCCCTTGAGAATGGCCGGAACCGCTTCCTGCTGAATCGGCGTCGGCTGTGTAAAATGGTTGAGCTGAATGAATTTCAGCGTATCTTCACTAAGTGAAAACTGATTGAATGTTTTGTTCATAAGTCACCTGCTATACTGAAAACAAAGGCATTATACATGATTTTTCAATGATTCTATCAAGGAGGACGCATGGAGATTATCAGTGTCGTACCAAGAGGCTACTGTCAGGGCGTCGTACGCGCCATCAATACAGTCAAGGACATCATACACCAGCAGCCATCGGAACCCGTAACAATGCTTGGCATGATTGTCCATAACCAGTACGTTGTTCAGGCATGCGCCGACCACGGCATCCGCATCCTCGACGATCCCCGCAAGACCCGGCTCGAGCTGCTCGACGAAGTGGATTCGGGCATCGTCATCTTCACCGCCCATGGCGTTTCCGACGCTGTGTATGAAAAGGCAAAGGCAAAGGGGCTCCAGATTGTCGATGCGACCTGTCCCGATGTAAGGCGCACTCACGATCTGGTCCGTGAACACTGCAAAAAGGGAGATGTCCTCTATATCGGCAAACCCTTTCATCCCGAAGCAGAAGGGGTTCTCGGCATCAGTCCCCGCGTCCATCTGATTGCAAAAGCGGAAGATCTCAACGGCTTGGGACCTTTGGAGTACCCGCTGATCACCAATCAGACGACCCTGTCCTTACTGGATACCAGCGCCCTGATGCAGGCATGCAAGGCCGCCTATCCCGATGCCGTTCAGGTACCGGAAATCTGCAACGCTACGACGATCCGCCAGCAGGCCGTCATGAAGCTGAAGGATGTTGACTGCCTGATCGTCGTCGGCGATCCGCGCTCCAACAATTCCAACCAGTTGGAGGAAATCGGCCGCGCTACGGGCATTGCAAACTGCATTCTTATCGAAAATGCGATGCAGCTGAAGGAAGAAGAACTTGCCGGCATGAACCGCATCGCTGTTACCAGCGGCTCCTCCACGCCGACGGAACTGACGGCCCAGGTACTCGACGTACTGAACCGCTACGCAAAAGAAGGCATTTTCAGCCTTCCTTCTTCCCTTCCAGTACTGTTTTAAGATCCGTTTCCTCTTCTTCACTCAGGGCCCGATAGCCCCCTGCTTCCAGATTTGGATCCAGAACCAGATTTTTAATCTGAATCCGCTTCAGATAGACTACTTCATTGTCACACATCGCAAACATGCGCTTCACCTGATGATACTTGCCTTCATGGATCGTCAGATGAACCCTGTTCGGCGCCAGAACATCCACTTTCGCTGGAGCGCATACCTCTTCGTCATTGAGACGGATGCCTGCCTCCAGTTTTTTGATTGCTTCCTCCGTCACCGGATCCCGCAGCGTCACTTCATACACCTTGTCCACATGTCTTCTAGGCGCAAGAAGAGCGTGTGCCAGCTGCCCGTCATTGGTAATCAACAGAAGACCTTCCGTATCCTTGTCCAGCCGGCCGACGCAGAAGAGATCCTTATAGGGCTCTGCAATCAGATTCAGCACCGACAGCGGCGATCCCGAAATGCACAGCGTCCCCGCCGGCTTGTTCATCATGAAATAAAAATGCTGGCGATAGTGAATCGGCTGGTCCCCGTAGGTAATGACAGCCGTCTTTTCATCGACGATCATCCCTGCCTGATAAACGGTTTCGCCATTGACCTTGACCAGACCGTTGCGGATATCCTTTTTCAGAGCGTTCCGGGTACCCGCACCCATATCGCTCAACAGTTTATCGAGCCGCATGATGATGCCTCGAAAGCTGCGAAAGCAGACGGCGGATCATCGTCCGCAACGGCATATGGAAGATCGACTGCGGCAGCTTCATCCGCGACGTCGTCCATACATAGATCGCAATCCCGACAATGCCATACACTGCAAACTGCAGCACCGCCATTCCACGGGAGCTTTCCGTAACAACAAAGCCCGCCAGACGCAGCAGCGAGAAGCCGCCCTGCATGCACAGGCAGCAAAGCAGAATCTTCATCATCCGCTTCAACGTACGGCCATACGTCACTTTGAAAGTTGAATTGATCCGTGACAGCGCAAGGAAAATGAACGCACCGTCGCAAAGGCACGAACTCGTGATTGCACCGATATAGCCCGTATATTTGATTAATGGATAGAACGAGAGGCACTTGATCGCAAAGCCGATCGCAAGATAGTAGAACGACTGGCGCCGCTGATGAAGCGTCATCAGCATCGTGTTGCAGATGGGAGAGATCGTCGTGATCAAAGCCAGCAAAGCCTCCCAGCGCAATGCCCCTTCGCCCGCATCCAGATTGGCTCCGCCATACATGATGTAGTAAATCGGCCTGGCAAGCGCAAAGATGCAGTAGCACACGGGAAGCGCAATGTAGAGCACCGTATCAAGCGCTTCCCGCACATTCTTCTGCAGCTGAACCCAGTCCCTGCGCTCATAGGAAATCGTCAGATACGGCACAATGCCCGCACAGAAGCCGACCGACAGCACCTGCGGAATCGATGAAATCTTGTCGCACTGCAGCTGAATGATGCTGAGCATCAGACGCGCGTCCTCATACTTCATGCCGAACTTCGTTGCCGTCGGAATGAAAAACTGGGCATTGACAAGAGCCTGCGAATTGCCGAGCACACCCGTAATGACATACGGGATGCCGAAGGCAAGCAGTTCCTTGATCAGACTGTTGCGCTCCACCGGCTGCTGCACCTGGTTTCTTGCCGCACGGTTGACAGCTCCGATATGAGCCCGATCAAACCTCACAAAGTATAGAATGCCGGCGATTGCCGCAATTGAAGTCGCAAGCACGCCCATGTACACAGCCCAGATCCGATCCAGATGAAACACATAGACAAATACCCAGCTCGCTGCCAGCAGAAACAAAACACGCACAATCTGCTCAATGACCTGCGAATCGGCATAGGCCTTCATTTCCTTGAAGCCCTGATAGAAGCCGCGGTAGCTGTACAGCAGCGGCACCAGAAACAGAGCCATGGAGAGAATCCGGTAGGTTGTCTGCATGCGGTGAATATCGATTTCCGTCGCCTGCGGTCCAAGCGCCGATTTTGCCAGCGGCCCGGAAAGCAGAGCGAACATCATCATCATGAAGAAGCCGAACACCGACAGCATTCCGGTTCCCAGCTTACGCACCAGCAGTGCTGTCCTGTAATCGTCCTTGTCAATGTACTTTGAAACAAGAGCCGCAATCGCAAACGGAAGACCGGCGGAACATACCTGCAGCAGCGAGTTATAGAGCGAATAGGCATTGGAATAGAACACCATGTTCTCTTCTGTCGCAATGCTGGTATAGGGAATAACATAAAACAGACCGATCAGCTTCGATACGAAAACGCCGGCCGATGACGTCAAAGAGCCGGCGATAAATGATTTTTTGATGCTTGAATTTCTGTTCTCACTCATTACTCTGTATCTGCACTTCCTGCGGCGTCGAGCTGGAAACCCAGCCATCCGTTGTCAATGTGAAGCCGATGAAGGCACGCTGCACATTTTCAAGATCCTTGTCACGCCATTCGACCAGGACCTTTAAGATAATGGAATCGTCCTGCGTCTCCCCGGAAATAACCAGTCCCTTCACGAAGCCGCGGTCCGGATTGTACTGATTGGGAATCATCGTATACGCGCCGCTGCCCATGATGCCGATGTTCGGCATCATTTTCGCATTGGCATCGTAGGCCGTATCATTCTCAACCGCAATCATTGCAATATCATACATCGCAATGCGGGCATCATCCAGAAACACATAGTAGCGGTAGCTTCCGTCTTTCACCTGCGCCATTTCACCGCTCAGAGTGAAATAGTACGAGCCGTCCATCCAGTCTTCGTTGGAACTGACAGTCCGGTAATAAGTTTCATAATTTGCAGCATCTGTGTCGGTTTTCCTGGAGGAAGCCGTACCGCAGCCGCACAGAAGCGAAACCGCAAGCATCGCAGCAATCAGTTGTTTTTCAGGCATGGTAAACCTCGACAAAAGTATACCATGCCGTGAACTTATGCGGCGAACTGCAGCAGAACATAGTTCCGCCGGCCTTTGCGAAGAATCGAGAACTCGCCCTCCACGCCTTCGGACTTCCGGCATACAGCCGCGAGATCTGTAACCTTCTGGCCGTTGAGTGTTACCGCACCCTGCTGGATCAGCTTGCGCGCATCACCTTTGGAGCGGGCAATGCCGCCGGCAATCAACGCATCGATCACCGTTGTACCATCGGTAATTTCAGCCTTTGGCGCATCGGCCAGCGCATCCTTGATCTCGCCGGGAGACAGGGTCATGATATCGCCATGGAAGAAGGTATCCGTAATGCGCTGCGCACTGGCAAGACCTTCGCTGCCATGAACCGTCGCGGTCAGCTCTTCAGCAAGAGCCTTCTGGGCCTCACGCTTCTCCGGCGCATTCTTGACGCTTTCCGCAAGCGCCTCAATTTCTTCCGGCGTCCGCATGGAAAGACGCTTCAGATAGTCGACAATGTCCGCATCCGGCGTGTTCAGCCAGAACTGATAGAACTCATAGGCCGATGTACGCTTCGGATCGAGCCAGATGTTCCTGCCTTCCGACTTTCCGAACTTACTGCCATCGCTCTTGGTAATTAACGGCGACGTAATGCCCCAGACTCTGGCATCTTCGCCCTTGACCTTGCGGATCAGCTCCATGCCGCTGGTCAGGTTGCCCCACTGATCGGAGCCGCCGATCTGAATGCGACAGTTGTACTTCTCAAACAGCTTCAGGAAGTCCATTGCCTGCAGAATCGTGTAGCTGAATTCCGTGTAGCTCAGGCCAGTGTCGAGACGCTTCTTGATCGTATCTTTCTGCAGCATGTAGGAAACGTTGAACAGTTTTCCGTACTCGCGCAGGAAATCCAGCAGACTCATCGAACCGAGCCAGTTGTTGTTGTTTTCCATGATGGCCGCATTTTCGCCTTCAAAGGAAAGGAACCTGGAAAGCTGGCCCTTGATGCATTCCGCATTGTGCAGCACCTCTTCATGGCTGAGAAGCTTGCGTTCCGTCGTTGGACGGGGATCGCCGATCATGCCTGTAAATCCGCCGCACAGCGCAATGGGACGGTGACCTGCCTGCTGATAGCGGCGAAGCAGAATGATCTGCTGCAGATGGCCGACATGCAGAGAATCCGCGGTCGGATCAAAGCCGCAGTATACGGTCGTCGGAGTCTTCAGCTGCTCGACAAGACCATCGTAATCCGTCACATCCTTGACAAGTCCACGCCACTTCAATTCTTCGATATAATTCATCTTTCTCTCCCCGGGCATCAAAAAAGACGCCCTCATACTCTAAGGACGCCTGTTATGCGCGGTACCACCTTAGTTCACGTTTCCGTGCCCTCAATCCGTTAACGCCGGTATGCGTTCCACCATTTCCTGCGGAAGGCTCACGGAGGTAATTCCCGGATCCCCTTCAATGATTCCTTTCACCCGCCGGAATCTCTCTCTTAAAATCAGGAGTCGGTACTTGTTCCGATCAATGCCGATAGCAGTATCCTAATGCCAGTAATGCCGATTGTCAAACTCAATCCCTGGTTGTCTGACGCGGCGTAAAGAGGTAGCTCAGTTCGATGTTGCGCTCCACATCCTCCTGATTCTGCAGCATCTTGGTCATCATACGCATGCTGACGGCACCAAGATCATAGCTAGGAATCGAGAAGGAGGAAATTGTCGGACGGAACATGGAGTTGTACTTCGTATCAATGACGCAGACGACTTCCATTTCATCCGGAATCGAAATGCCGTTTTCATGGGCGGCGTTGACGATGGCCATGGCCTGGGAGTCACGGTTGCCGATCACAAGATCATATTTATGATCCTTGAACAGCGTACTCAGATAGGCATAGGACGTACGGGTCTCCGGCGGAATGCGCAGGCAGCCGTCAAACTTCAGCCCCTTCTTGGCAAAGGCAGCCTCTGCGCCGGCAATCATCTGATTGGTCGCCGAAATGTTCTTGCGGTCCTCAACAATCGCAATCGATTTCTTGTCTTCTTCGAGATACTTCATCGTCAGCTCGAAGATCGCCTTTTCAATGTCGACAAAGACGCAGCACACATTGTCCATCTTTACCTTGTTGCCGATGAGGACAATTGGAATGCTGTAGTTGTTCAGCTCCTGCATCTCCTGCCCCGACAGCTTGTCATTATAGATGACAGCACCGTCAACGCGGCTCTTGATCAGATCATCAATGATCTCATTAAGATCCGTGATGCCGGAAGTTGCCGTATGAAGCTGGATGCTGTAGTTGTAGATCTTGGCCACATCGAGAAGGCCGTTGATAATCTGCCCCGTATAGGTAAAGCTCGCTTCCGGAACGACGAGGCCGATGGTTGTCGTCTTCTGCAGCGCCAGCCCCTGGGCAATCGCATTGGGCTTGTAGCCAAGCTTCTCGATCGCCGCTTCGACTCTCTGACGGGTCGGTTCCTTGACAACGTTGGATCCGTTGATGACACGTGAAACGGTTGCCAGCGATACCTGCGCCTCCTTGGCGACATCATAAATAGTTACACGCTTCATATCGTTTTCCCCCTGTCAATGAGAATCCTTGAATACATCCTTCAGTGCTTCCGATCCCTTCTGAACCAGTTCGCTTGCCTTTTCCTTTACATCGGCGATCTTGTCCTGAACATCCGGGCGTGACATGTATTCCTGTACCTTCTGACCTGCATCCGCGGCACCCTGCTTCAATGCCTCCGTTGCGTTTTTCAGATTCTCCTTTGTTTCGTCATTCAAAAGGCCGCCTGCCTTCTGCTTCAGAGAATCCACGGCACCGGCCGCGCTGTCAAAAACGCCTTTGGTTTCGGGACGGGAAGAGAATTCGTCGATCGATGAACATGCCGAATCCACCGCCTTGGAGGCGTTGTTCTTCAGATAGTTCAGTGTCTTCTGAAGGTCGGCATTGCTGAAAACGTCGTTTGCTTTTTCCCTGGCCGAAGTGAAGGTGCGGTTCAGTGTCTCGGCCGTATCCTGCTTCATCTCCTCAATCTTCTGATCATCAATCTTGAAATCAGTAATTGTCTTCAGCGGAGAAGCAGGCTCCTGCCTGGTTTCAGCTTCCTTTTCTTCACTCAGCTGCTGGATCTTTCGCTTCAGATCCGCAACCGTTTCCTCCACCTTCTGATTGGCGGATAAATCCTTTTCTTCGTCACTCATGTGCCTGACCCTCCTTATCTTCGCCCGGCTGCTGGATTACTGTACTGCCTGCGTTATCTGCTTCCGATTGGGCGGGAGATTTTTCTTCGCCTGCCGTCCTTGAAGCGACAAAGTCTGCGGCCTTGCCAAGCAGCTCATCGGTCTTGTCCTGAACCTTGTCAACGGAACGGCTCAGACGCACAACCGTATCCAGCGGTTTCTGAATCTTATCGAGAGACTGATTGACACCTGCAATGGTCGGATCCAGGTTCTTTACCGTTTCCTTTGCCGTATCGATCAGCTGCCACAGATGCTTCAGCAGAATA
>Ga0256405_10007237_pt1 | contig 16946 bp, 13 predicted proteins | sample RumenRJG_02DNA_FD_189096 | JGI IMG/M metagenome (GOLD analysis project Ga0256405, IMG submission 189096) | Bovine rumen microbial communities from Lethbridge, Alberta, Canada - RJG_02 | ecosystem: Host-associated > Mammals > Digestive system > Stomach > Rumen | place: Canada: Alberta...
TTACGAACAACTTCTGCTCTGGCCTTATACGCTTGCATGTTTTCACGAAGCATCTTACGAACACGGGTCATATCCGCACCGTTTCTTCTTAGATAAGCGGCAGCTTCGAAGGTTCTGACACCGGTCTTTGCCATAAAATTGTTGGTGTCGATCAGCATTCCTGCATAGATACAGTCTGCCTCTAAGGGTCGGATCTGAATACGCTCTGAGAAGTACTGCAGTACTTCTGCTACCATTTCGCAGGTAGAGGATGCATAAGGTTCGATATAAGAGAGGATCGGATTCAAAATCAGGCCGTCCCCCTGTCTATGATGGTCAAATACAACGATATTCTCTGTGCGTCTTAATATCTCAGGACATTCCGTATAATTGGCACGGTTGGTATCAACAACCATGACCATGGTCCGATCATTTACAACACGCATGGCTTCTTCACTGTTAATGATGAAGTCTTCCGGTGTATCCTCCTGATTCATAACGGCGTCCACCAGTGGACGTAAGGAGGTTGTGATGGTATTCAGGATGATCTGACTCTTCTTACCTAGTTCTCTTGCAGCAACTGCTACACCAACTGCTGCTCCAAAAGCATCGATATCACTGATGGCATGGCCCATAACCAGGACATTTTCCTTGGTCTCCATGACTTCACGCAGGGCCTGTGCCTTTACTCTTGCCTTAACCCTGGTGTTCTTTTCCACTTCCTTACCATGGATACCATAATAAGAAACAGACTTTCCATCTTTAACAACTGCCTGTGAACCACCACGTCCAAGAGCAATATTAATTGCTGCGCTCGCAAATTCTAACGATTCGGTATAGGTTTGTGCACCTACACCAACACCAATCGACAGGGTGACATCACTGTCATTACCCATATGAATGGATTTCACTTCTTCTAAGAGAGAGAAACGATTCTCCTCCAGTTTTTTCAGATATCTGTACTGGAAGGCTACAAAGTACTTATCCTTCTCAATCTTTTCAACGATACCATCCATAGCCTGGAAGTATGCTGTAATCTTTCGGTCAATGACAGCGGTCAGCATGGATTTCTTGACGATTTCAACCTTATCGACAATTTCGTCATAGTTGTCAATGTAGATAATCGCGGGAACGAGCTTCAGATCTACATTTTCCTGACGAACCTCTTCTAACTCCGTAATATCAAAGAGAAGAAGCGCTGTCATATGGTTGCTCTCATGCTCAAAGCCGATCAGTTCATTCTCAGACTCTTCATTTTCGAAACCAATTCGCTGCATATGAATCGCGAATTTCTGCTCACCGAACTCGATGTTGATAATCTGGTTTTCTTCCTCATTACGGATCATATCCGTTGTGACAGTCGGGAAAACACTCTCCACTGACTTACGATAGTGCTTTTCGAGTCCTGTTACAGTTGAGAATTGCTGGTTCATCCATAAGAATCTTCCATTGGAATCTAAGAGCGCATAAGGAATCTGGAATTTGTCCAGAAGTTCCTTCTGTACCGTTCCATAACGAACCGCAAAATCAACAATGGCTTCTCCCATTCGTCTTCGGAAGCGCAAAAAGAAGAGAAGCATCACCAGTACATACAGTACGATCACACCGGTCATGATCAGTCCGGCCTCCAGATCGTAGAGGTATACGTAGATATTTCCCAACAAAAAGAGTGGCGTGACCAGGATTGGTGCCGCCATATACCACTTAAGTTTTCCTTTATAAGATAGTTCGTCCATTGTGATAATTCTCCATAATCTTCGTTATTATATCACAGGATGACAGAACTTCTACAGCCTTATCGATGTTAAACTGTCAATTCGACGGAAAGAAGCTAGACTTTTTGTACAGTCTGACATTGTTGCTGATTTCCCCCATCGATATAATAAGATTAGTTTTTGGAAAGCCCACGGTTTTCCGTATATATAGAAGGGAAGGTATTAAAATGTCTGAAATTCAGCTTGAGGGCGTATGCAAGGTATACCCCAATGGTGTAACCGCAGTTAAGGACTTCAATCTTGATGTACAGGATAAGGAATTCATCATCTTCGTAGGTCCTTCCGGATGTGGTAAGTCCACCACACTTCGTATGATCGCTGGTCTTGAAGATATCACTGATGGTACTCTTAAGATCGACGGCAAGGTCATGAACAATGTAGAGCCTAAGGATCGTGATATCGCAATGGTATTCCAGAACTACGCTCTGTATCCTCATATGACCGTATTTGATAACATGGCATTCGGTCTGAAGCTCCGCAAGGTTCCCAAGGACGAGATCAAGAGAAAGGTTGATGAAGCAGCTGATATCCTTGGTCTGAAGCCTTACCTTGATCGTAAGCCCAAGGCTCTTTCCGGTGGACAGAGACAGCGTGTTGCTATGGGACGTGCTATCGTTCGTAATCCTAAGGTATTCCTTATGGATGAGCCTCTTTCCAACCTCGATGCAAAGCTTCGTGTACAGATGAGAACTGAGATCTCCCGTCTTCATGACAGACTCGGCGCAACCATCATCTACGTAACACATGACCAGACCGAGGCTATGACCCTTGGAACCAGAATCGTTGTTATGAAGGACGGTGTCGTTCAGCAGACCGATACTCCTCAGAACCTTTACAACAAGCCTTGCAACCTCTTCGTTGCAGGATTCATTGGATCTCCTCAGATGAACTTCCTTGACGCTAAGATCTCTGAAGAAGCTGGCAAGACCTTCGCTGAAGTTGGCGGCGCTAAGCTTGAGATCCCTGCTGAGAAGGCTGCAGCTCTTAAGAACGCTGGTTACCTTGGCAAGACCGTTGTTATGGGTATTCGTCCTGAGCACATCAACGATGCCAGACTTGATGTTACCGAGAATCCTAACAAGATCACTGCTAAGATCCGTGTTTACGAACTTCTTGGTGCTGAAGTATTCCTGTACTTCGACTTCGCCGGCTCTCAGATGACCGCTCGTGTTGATCCGAAGACCACAGCTAAGATGGGCGATGATGTTGAATTCAGCTTCGATATGAACATGGTTCACTTCTTCGACAAGGATTCTGAAGAGACCATTACCAACTAGTCCTGGCTTCATCTCTTAAGATATCTTCGTAAAGATAGAACGACCTGTAGGTTAACCTGCAGGTCGTTTTTTTTGCCTTCCCAGGTCTACGTGTACTTCCTGAGTGGAATGTATGGTAGAATACAGCTGTAATGCTTAAGGGAGGATGTACATGAGCGACCCAAATAAGAAACTGAATAGTCTCATATTGAAGCTACAGAAGGAAACCGGCCTCAAACTTACGATTGCATCAGACAAGGACCCTGATCAGGAGACGCTCGATAAGTTAGAACATCTGATTTCTCAGGTAAAAACAACGTCGTCTAAGTCTTCCGTACTCTCCGGCTATCTGAATGGGGTCATCAGTGAATCCGAAGCCAGACAGCTTCTGATTCGTAAAGCATCCGATGAAAAACCTGCGGAACTCTTTCTCCTTCACTTTGATAATAAGCTCGACGAAGACAGTGGTGTACTCTCTGTCCTGTCCGAGCTCTTCGATACTTCAACAACCGAGATTCTTCGTATGGATGACAACGAAGTTCTCGTTCTTCATTTCCGACATAAGGAGCATGACATCTCAGAGCTCGAGGAAACAGCCAGCTATCTCGTAGATACCATGAATACCGAAGCGCTTGCTTCCGTATCTGTCTCCTACGACTCCATGGCCCTTGATTTCTCGGAGCTTCCCTTGACCTACCGCCACCTGAAGGCTGCCATGAAGATCGGTCGAACCTTCCGTACTTCAGAACGCATCTTTGGCTACCATTCCCTCGGACTCGGAAAACTGATTTCTTCCATCTCCGATGAGAGTGCCAGAGAATTTCTCGAGGAGGAACTTCCGGGCATCGATTTCCGTCAGTTTGACAGCGAGACCATGAACACCATCGAAGTCTTCTTTGCTTCCGGTCTTAATATCGCCGAAGCTGCCCGTGCGCTCTATCTTCACCGTAATACCCTGGTGTATCGTCTGGACAAATTCAAAAAAACCACTGGTTGCGACCTGCAGAACTTTGACGATGCAGTAAAGATCCGCATCGGTATGCTTCTTTCCCAGAAACTGAACCAGGAATAATACCTGATATAAGAAGCCCCCCAGTCGTTAGAATCAGCTCTAACCATTGGGGGCCTCTTTACATAAATATCATCGTATGTATAGACAGGATGCATGAACCATGCTTCTGCCATCTTCTTACAGTTCTTCCGGATACTCTTCTACCGTATGGATCTTATAGCGATCCATGCGCTTTAACATATCAAGTATCTCATCGTTCGGTTCCCAGAGAACCTTAATCTCCTGGTTCTTCTCCTTGTTGTTTACAACCATGACATAGTAGCGAACACTCGGATCATGGGAGAGGCAATCAAAAGTCTTCATTCCATTGCCAACGTATTGCATAACTGGCTTGGAGTGTGTCGGTGCCATTACTACAATATCCTCCTGGTGCACAGATACCAGGATTTTTCTCTTTCTACCACCCTTGACGCGGGCAATATCGATGACTCCATTGGTATAATTATAGTCGAATTCAATTCTGAGATTCTGAATCTCCCACCATGCGAGCAGTGCAAAGAGCAGAGTCGGAATCAGAAAGATCCCCAGGGTAATAATGGAGAGGAAGACGTTCAGAATCGTAATTCCGATCGTGATATAAGCAAGAATTCTTGCTCCCTTCGGCTCCTGCCGTCTTACTGTCTGCTCGATGAAAATATCCTGCTGATACATATGAATACCTCTTTATTGTTGATTTCTGAAGAGATAGCGTGCTTCTCTTCCTTCCTGCTCTATTATTGTATCGCACTTTGTATTACTAGAAAAGCGCCGACAGAATTCTGCCGACGCTTTCTATCATGAATCATATGCAAATGAAGGGCAAGCCTTACATTTCCGAAGGAAAAATTAGATTCCCCTGAAGGAGAAGGTAATCTCCATGGGCTTGGTGTTATCCAGCATAAACTCCGGATGTGTCATTGCGCCCCAGGTATTATCTCCGGCGATTCCCATCTGATGACCGACACGAATGTAGGTATAGAGGGGGAGGCCCAGTTCATGGGGATGTCTTGCACTATCCAGCTCTTCGGGACAATGCGGGAGGGCTGAGAAGCCGAGGCCATCTGTCTCAAAATGAAGACCACGGCCGAGCTTATCTGTAACTTCAGCGTAGCGAACATCTTCATGGAAGCCGCATTCCTGCGGTACCAGATACCTGGCCATATTGTCCAGGACCTCGTTCTCGTAGAGTCCAATCTTTGCACTCTTACGGTCGGCATAGGTCTCTTCCGGGCCTCTGCCGTACCATTTCAGCTGATCGAAATCGGCATCCATGGTGAACATCATGGAGAACTCCGGCAATTCACCAACATCACCAGATGCATCCATCTTGAGATTTACAAGTACTTCTCCATCACCATAGACAGTGTAGGTTACCCAGGCGTCCTTAGCGGGTTTGGTCGGCAGATGATAGGTGCAAAGCACTTCAACATGGTCCTCTGCTTCCTTGATTACATGCTCTGTCAGGCCATCTCCGTGTCCTGTCTTAATGGTACAGAAGAGAGATGCTAACTTCCAGTCGCCTGCGCGGAAAGGAAGAAGGTTTGCAATATCATTCTGCGTCATAGCCCGCCAGAAATTAGGCCTGGGGTTCGCCTTGAACATCTCTCTCCCAGCGTATTTGTAGGAGGTCAGACCACCTGCGATTCTGCTGAATAGGACTTCAAAGTTCTCGCCATGTACACCAAAATTGTGGTTCCCATGAACGATGGTAAGCTTCTCGCTAGAATGCGCCTTTGCTTCTCTGTGTCCGAATGCTGCCTGACCATAGGCAACTTCGTGACCGGCATCTGCCCAGTCATTGTCTTCTCGGAGCAGGAAGGATACCGTTACAAGGTACTCATTCTCGTCTGTTGGAAGATTGCAGGGGAGCTCAAACTCCTTCGTACTTAAGGGTTCAACGCTGATATCTTCATGATATGCTTCGAAGAACTCGCCATTCTTCTCAACCATAATCTCACAGAGATAAGTGTCCGTGTTGATGAAGAGATTATCGTTATGAACGATGAAGCATCCTTCCTTGACCTCTACGCGAATATTCTGGTAGAGGAACTTAACCTCCTGCATCTTGGGACTTGGAAGACGGTCCTTGCCGTAACAGATACCATTTCCACTGAAGTCATAATCCGTCGGGCGTTCATCGAAGTCTCCGCCATAGGCCTGGAATTCTCTGCCATAACGGTCATGTGTCGTAATGGACTGATCGATGTAGTCCCAGATAAATCCGCCCTGGTAGAGCTCATCTTCTCTGGTCAGATCTGTGTATTTGAACATTGCTCCTGTGGAGTTACCCATAGAATGCATGTATTCACAGCTGATATAAGGTTTATCTCTATGACAAGACAGCCATTCCTTGATTTCCGTAACCGGTACATACATGGTAGATTCCATGTCAGAGAGGTTAGGACAACGTCTGTCATTATAGACACCTTCGTAGTGAACGAGTCTTGTCTGATCCCATTTATGAAAGTTCTGATACTGCTCTGCAAGGATTTTTCCACCAAAGGACTCATTTCCTAAGGACCAGATCAGAATCGAGGGATGGTTTTTATCCCTTGCAAACATGGAATGTGCACGATCGAAGATCATCTCACGATATTCATTGCGATTTCCGGGAACCGCATATTCTATCGGCTGATGGCCCTGCTGAATGACATCCCAGGTACCATGTGTTTCCATATTGGTTTCATCGATGACATAGAGACCATACTCATCACAGAGACGGTAGAACTCTGTGCGATTCGGATAATGTGAGGTACGAACCGCATTGATGTTGTTCTGCTTCATGGTGATGATATCCTGAAGAATTTCATCTACCGAGAGAACGCGTCCCGTTTCGGATGAGAACTCGTGACGGTTGACACCCTTGAAGACGATGCGCTTACCGTTCAGGTGCATAACCTTGTTCTTCATCTCAAAGCAACGGAAGCCGACTCTCTCAAGAACCATCTCCTGGAACTTTCCAGCAGTATCATAGACCTTGATCCTGAGAAGATAGAGATTCGGGTCCTCTGCACTCCAGAGAAGGGGCTCGTCTACAGGGATCTTAATCTCTGTGCTCTTATCGAGCATTCCGTTTCCGGAGATAACTGCTTCACCATTCTGATCGAGAAGGTCAAGGGTGTAATTACCACGCGCGCTGGACTCCATATCAAGGATAAGATCCGCATCCTGATAGTCATTCTTCAGATTCGTAATAATCCGAAGATCCTGGATATGCACTTCAGGAACAGTATAGAGATATACATCTCTGAAGATTCCAGAGAATCGATAGAAATCCTGATCCTCTGTCCAGCTTCCGGCTGTCCATTTGAATACCTGAACAGCAAGCTTATTCTCACCTTCACGAATGTAAGGTGTCAGATCGAACTCAGACGGAGTAAAACTATCTTCGCTGTAGCCGATATATGTTCCATTCAGCCATACTGCCAATCCGCTTTCCACACCCTGGAAGGAGATATAGACCGGACCCTTTTTCATAAAATCAGGAAGGGTAAAGTACTTCACATAAGATGCGGTGGGATTAAATTCTGTCGGAATCTCTCCCGGATGGATCTCTTCGTGACCATCCCAGGGATACTGTGTATTCACATACTGAGGCTTATCGTAGCCCTCCATCTGAATATGCGCAGGAACACGGATATCGTCCCAGTTCTTGCAATTCACATCATCCCGATAGAAATCGGAATTGCAGTCAGCATAAGAGGCAGCATATTGGAATTTCCATACGCCATTTAAGAGATACTTAAAGTCTGACTGCTCTCCGTATTCTTTCTTTTCTGAATGGAAGAATTCATGATCAGAATGCGCTGATAAGCGGTATTCTGCATAGATTTCCGGATCTTTTACGATCTTGTAATGGAATTCTTTCATTTTTCATCCTTATTTCTATTTACTTAACAGCACCGGTAATACCTTCTGCAAACTGTTTCTGCAGTACGAAGAAGATTACCATGGTAGGAATAGAGCAGAAAAGTACGCCCATCATCAGAACACCATAATCGGTGGTATAGCCGGATGCCAGGTTAGCGATCAGCATAGGCATAGTTCTTGCAGTATCACTGTTCATAACTACCTTCGGCCACAGGTAAGCGTTCCATGCGTTCATGAAGGTAATAACTGCTGCTGCAGCATAGGTGGATCTCATTACCGGAAGATACATACGGAAGAAGATCGCGAATTCATTTAATCCATCGATTCTGGCTGCCTCCATGATATCAGGAGGGAAGTTTCTGGAATTCTGACGGAACATCATGATCATGAAAGGTGTAGAGATTGCAGGAAGGATGAAGCCCCAAACCGTGTTCAGAAGCTTCATGGAAGAAATCAGCTTGAACAGAGGGATCATGGTTGCAACCTGCGGTACCATCATTGCAAGAAGAAGGATTGCAAACAGCTTATCTTTAGCCTTGTCATGGTAGAGCTCGAAGCCGTAACCTGCCAGAGAGCAGATAAAGAGGCAGAGGATAGTCTGTACGCTTGCGTAGAGGAAGGAATTTCCCATACTTCCCCAGAGAGTACCACCATTTTTGGTTGCGGACTGTTTTAAAAGGTTTGCGAAGTTAACTGCTGCCTGGTCACCGAACCAGATCTTACCTCTTGCAACATCAACTGTATTATTGGTAGCTGCTGTAATCATCCAGAAAAGAGGGAATACCGAGATGAAGGACCAGATGATCAGGAAGATATAAGAAGGAATCAAACGACGCTGAATCTGGGATTTATTTCTTGTCTTAGTCACGAGAATCACCTACTTTCAGATTGATCAGGGACAGAATTGCGACCATGATGAAGATCAGGAAGGACATTGCAGATGCATATCCAAAGCTGTGATTCTGCCATGCTGCATCATAGATGTAATGAGACATGGTCTCGGTTGTCTGTGCAGGACCACCCTTGGTCAGGTTCATAGACTCATCGAAGAGCTGGAGGGTACCATTGATAGACATAATACCGGTCATAACGATCGTCGGCTTCAGGAGCGGAGCTGTAATCTTCCAGAAGGTCTGCCAGCCATTTGCACCGTCAATCTTAGCTGCTTCATATACGGAATACTCGATATTCTGAAGACCAGCCAGGAAGAATACCATGTTGTATCCTGTCCATCTCCAGATCAGAGCAACGATGATAACTCCACGAGCAGTACTTGTGGTTCCGAGCCAGTTGATATTTGAGGAAATCCAGCCAAGCTTCAGAAGTACATCATTGATCAGACCATTGGTTGCAAACAGAGACTTGAAGATCAGGGAATAAGATACCAGGGAGGTTGCACAAGGCAGGAAGACCATGGTTCTGAAGAGTCCTCTGCATCTCAGATCTCTGTTATTCAGAATCTGTGCAAGAAGCATTGCGAGTACCAGCATGATAGGTACTTCGATAATCAGATAGAGGAAAGTGACGAAGATAGATCTCGTAAATACCTTATCTGAAAACATCCATGTGTAGTTGAAGAAAATGGATTTTCCGGTCTCAGGCAGGAATTTCATGTTCGCAAGTGAACCGGTCTGCAGAGACATAATAAATGCGTGGAACATCGGATAGAAGCTCATGATGAAGATCATGATGGATGCGGGAGCAAGGAAGATCCAACCTGCTGCCTGCTGCTTCTTCTGGACGTTCATTCCTTTTTTTGTGTTTTTCAAAGGAAATCCCCCCTTTAATAGAAGTTATGAATTGGTTTCTTCGATGTCTTTTGACATCTAGTTCTCCCCAGAGGGATGGATCTCTGAGAAGAAAAACGGGGAGTCGGAATCTCCGACTCCCCGTTTCAGCTTTTATCGGATTATTGCAAGCAATTCTCTTTTCGCTGGAAATTACTCTGCGCTCTCCATGGAATGAACAAGCTGTTCCTGAGCATCCTTAAGTGCGGTAGCAGTATCAGTACCATTGATGATGTTCTGGATTGCACCAGCAACCTGGGTACGGCAAGGATAATGGAAATCAGACTGCTCAACGATAGGAACGTTTTCGCCCATTGCTACGATGTCAGCGTATACTGCCTGGCCATTGAAGAAATCAACACCCTGGTTGTAAACATCGGACTTACCGGCGCTAAGGCAGGTAGTGATTACACCACCATTGGTGAGAGCTGCATCATAGGTCTCCATTGCGCCTTCTCCACCACCAAAGGTATAAGCGAGGAAGTCTTTTGCAAGGTCAACATTCTTGCAAGCGCCGGTGATGTAGAGGGAAGAACCACCGTTGGAAGCGAAACCTTCCTTGCCATTTCCTTCAAGAGTAGGCATAGTGGTGATTGCCCACTTACCTGCGTTAGCATCAACCTGCTCCATGGTAGGAATGATCCAGTTACCATTCATAACACCTGCAACCTTATCAGCTACGATTGTGTTGTCAGTGTAGTCAGACCAGTCATTTGCAAGGTAGAGAACATTGTCCTGAGCAAGCTTAACGATAACGTTGATAACATCTGCAACAGTCTGGTTGGAATCAAGCTGAGGCTTTCCGTCAGCGAACTGGGAAACACCTTCTGCCTGAAGCATCATGTAAGGAAGATCGTTTCCGTCACCATCCATGGAAAGAAGGTAAAGACCGGTCTTTTCATAAACTGCCTTACCGATTTCATCGAACTGATCCCAGGAGATTCCCTTCATGTCTTCTACAGTGTAACCAGCCTGCTCAAGAGCATCGGTTCTGTAAGCCATGATTACGGTTCCGTTATCAACGGGAGCACCATAGTGCTTGCCATCGATAGTGGAGTAGGAAAGCTTCTCAGCTCCGAAATCATCCCAGTTGATATCAGCGTCTTCAAGGCTCTGCCATGCGTTAGGATAATCGGTAACGTACTTCTTGATGTAATGATCCTGGAAAAGGACGATGTCAGGAAGCTGGCTGTAATCATCGGAAGAACCAGCAAGTGTAACCTTATCTTCAACATCGGAAGACTGGGACTGCTCCTGGATGATGAGCTTGAAATCGGGATTCTTCTTCTGATAAGCCTTCTCAGCTGCCTCGAGTGCAGGAATATTGAAGTTCTTATCCCATGCTGCTACGGATAAGGTGTTCTCATCCTCAGAAGCAGTATCTACGGTAGTCTCTTCACCATCAGTAGAACCGGTTGCTGCATCAGAAGCACCATTACTTCCGCATGCTGCAAATGCGCTGACTGCCAGTACCCCTACCAGCATCATTGACAAAACTTTCTTTTTCATACAAACCCTCCTTGTAGGTTTTGGAAAGAATTTTCAATTCAACTCTGCACCCCTTGTACAAGTTGTATATTTTTCTTTCCATTTCTCTTGAATATGTGTCTATTATATCTTGTCGAAGAGTTTATAGTGCGTAGAAAGAATCCTAAATAGTGCAAATTCGATTTATGATTTCGTTAATTTTTCGTTGAAAATCGCTATTCTTTTCCTTCCCAGCCTTTTTCAGCACTGATCAGAAAATCCGTAAGAAGTCCGTTATGACTGCGTTCTTCGGTCTTCCACTGGTATGGAGTACGACCAGTAATCTTTCGGAAGTTCCGGTTGAATGTTGAAGGTGTCTGATACCCAACTCTGATTCCGAGTTCCTCCATCGAGAGATCCTCTTTTCTCATCAGACGACATGCTTCTTTAATACGAATCGAATTAATGTAGTCATTCGGCTTCATATTCATGGCATCTTCAAAGACTTTGCGGAAGTGGGATTCACTCAGTCCGCACATAGAAGCCATCTCAGAGATCTTGATATCCTCTGCATAATGTTCATTTACATAACCGATCGCCTTTTTGATATATTCACTGAGCTTATCGTTCTTCCTGGTCTGTACTCTTTCTTCGTCCAGACGCAGAGTTTCAATAACAAAAGCACGGAGATATCCTTTTACCGCATCCTTGTAATAGATCGGTTCTTCCCTGCACTCTCTGATAATAGAGAGGATCAGTTCTGATAGAATCGGATGGTTTGCTTTGGTTTTCATCGTACCATGCTTATTTACAATTCGAATGATCTCATCCACAGACAGTCTCGAATCCGCCATCTCATCACGAATGAAATTCTCGATATCAACAAATAAGAATTCCCATTTACAGATATTGCCCGGTGCACTGACTGTCGTATGGGGAATGTTGGCTGGTATCACAGAAAACATATTCCCGCCATAGTGGTAGGTTCTGTCTTCAATGATCAGTTTCCCATTTCCATGGTAGCAGTATCCGATTTCCAGCAAATTGTGAAAATGTAACATACCTTCATATCCAAGACCATATTCCTGCTCCCAACCTTTTCCTAGCTTGGGTAATACATAATCGCCTGCAGGCAGAGTATAGTAGCGAAATTCAAGTTTTTTCTTCGTTTTTGTCATATTCAATGCCCCTCCTATTCCCCTGGACCAGCATATAATATGCAAATTCAATGGTTTAACGTGTAAAACTATAAGCATTTTCGCAACTTTTATCATTATAGGCATTTTTTTGCAAATTTGACAATACTTTCGTTGCCTGCTTACTCAATGAAAAGTCATACGCCCTTTCGTGAAGCATTCGATAAAATCGAGTAGGAGGAATTTCTCTTAATTGAGAAATTCCGACCTCTCACACCACCGTGCGTACCGTTCGGTACACGGCGGTTCAATCAACTTAACAGGTAACACACCTTTTGGTGTAGTAGTCTAGCATAGAGATTAGGCCGAATGAGGCCAATCTCTTATTGCTTATAGCTTGGGATATATCAGATGCATGACAGACTCTTGCATATCCTTTTGAATATGCGGTTCTCCATGCAGCCCATTTAGGCACTCCAAGTTTTATAAGATTCTTTGCTCTATTCTGCGGAGTTTTCCAATGCTTCCAAATACACATACGAAGTCTGAATCTGATGTTTCCATCAAGTTCTTTACAAAGTGTTTTCATACTTCCTATTCTGAAGTAGTTTATCCAACCTCGAATAAGTTGATTGAGTTTCTTAACTTTGTAGCTGTTGCTGACGCCCCAACTACGGCAAGTAAGGTCTCTCATTCTTTTCTTAAACTTTGCTACTGATTTTGCATGTGGTTTTGCCTTAAACTGATGTGCTCTTGAGTCAAAGTAGAATCCAAATCCAAGGTATTTAAGTCCTTGCGGCTTGTCCACTTTACTCTTGGTCATGTTGACCTTGAGACCTAGTTTCTCTTCAATGAATCGAGAGATATTTCTCATAACTCTATTAGCAGACATTTCACTACCAACCATGATGATACAATCATCTGCGTATCTTACAAAGTTAAGTCCACGCTTATCCATCTCCTTATCAAGTTCATTCAACATGATATTTGCCAATAATGGCGAGAGATTTCCTCCTTGTGGTGTTCCCACAATAGAGTCCTCGTACTCATCATCAATCATGATTCCACTGACCAGATATTTCCTAACGATAGAAATAACATCTCCATCTTTAATCGTTCTACCTATGATAGTCATAAGTTTGTCGTGATTTACTGTGTCAAAGAACTTTTCCAAGTCAATATCTACAATCCAGTCATTACCGTCATTCATCATTTCGAGCGCTGTTAGGATTGCTTGCTGCGCACATCTATTAGGTCTGAATCCATAACTGTGGTCATGAAATTGTTCCTCATAGATTGGTGTTAAAACCTGTGCTATGGCTTGTTGTATGAATCTGTCTGTTACTGTTGGTACTCCTAGGTTTCTGACGCCACCATCAGGCTTTGGTATCTCCACCCTTCGAACCGGCTGAGGTTTATACTTTCTTGTCCTCAACTGTTCTCTGATGATATCGCCGTTCTTTTCAAGGTGTTCTTTGAGTTCTGTGTACTTCATTCCGTCCACTCCCTCTGCACCTTTGTTTCGTACGACTTGCAGATATGCTCTGTTGAGATTATCGCTAGATAGTATCTGCTCCATTAGACTACTTGTGTCCATGCGTTCTTTCCTTTCCGCCTCGCTTGATTTGACCACCCTTTCCCCGATTGATTACGGCAGATGTTGTCATCTCTGCAATACGAGACATACTCAAACTTATTAATTGTTCGCCCCTTCGCTCCATCCCCATTACAGGGACTTCCTCACTACTATGGGCTCTGCTGACTTCTCACAGTTCGTTGTTACTACGGCTAATGAGACCGCCTGTGAGACCTCCACGCTTAAGGTGCACGCTCTTTTCCCTCATCTACCTGCCACATTTACTGGTACTTCCAGCAACTTTTGGACTTCATCGCTTTTAGCCGACTTATCCGTATTTCCCAGCCTTATATGTGGTTCCTGTACGTCAGGCCAAGGGTTTGCTTACAGCTTCCTTCAGATTCCACCTCACGATGGACACCCTTGCTGTTCAGCTATGTACTTCGTCGTTGCCTACGCGTACTCGGGACTTTCACCCGTTAGAGCGCGCCCATGGCGCGCAAACTAAAAAGAGCCGAGAGCAAACGCTCTCAGCCCTTGATATTACTGGTTTTCTATACACTTGCAAGCCACTTGGAACTACTCAAACTCAAGAAAGGCATCAATATCTTGCGAAATTGATTTTCTTTTGTAGCTATATGTTGTTGTGGTTTTACGCTTATTCCAACAATTTTTTTGCTTTTTATAACTTTTTGCAACCAAAGTGTAACCATTAATATCATTTGCGATAAAAGAATTATATATCAATTTATCGTTTGTGGCAAACGATAAATTCTATTTCTATTTGCACCCTCTGCTACTATCATATTACGTTTGGCCATAGACGCAAGAATAACCCTTGTTCGATCAGGTCCAAGGCCAATAACTGCAGCAATATCAACTGTTTTAGCCTTATCCACCCTGCCTAAATATTCAAGTATTGCATATTCTTTTGCCGTTTTTTGTTTATCATTATCATTTGTATTTATCGTTTGTCGTTTGCTTTTATCGTTTGTTTTTATCGTTTGTTTTTCATCGTTTGAAAAGGCTCGGTACATATTAACTCTAAGGGCATTTTCCATATCGATAAACTCAACCTCTGGAAGTCCATACTCTTTAGTCTATGCTAATATCTTTGGAATACCACTCCCCCATTGTTCGATAAGATTCATATAAACAAAAGCATTCGCGATACCATGATTTATAACCTTCGAAAAACCTTCTTTCATCTTCTCAATCGTAACTCCCGGCATCAATCCGCCAGCAGACGAAATTTCAAGCCTATTATCATATATTGCCACCTGAACAAGACTTCCTTGGAGGAAGCTGCAATTTACAACAGCATTGATGATAAGTTCTCGTATACTTTCCGGTGGCAGTTCATAAAAACAGCTGTCTGCTCAACTCCCACAACCTCTGTGTCATCATTGACACCAATTATAAGTCTGCCACCATCTCCATTAGAAAAGGCAACAATCGTCTTCATATATTTTTTTCTGTCTTCCGGCAGTTTTTCTTTGAACTCCAGGTCTTTTGACTCACCACGGAGGATTTCTTCTACTGTCATATGCTGTCACCCTTTCTTTAACTTCAAATTGTCTTTATCCTGCAACAGGTCAAAACGAGACAAAGTTTCTAGCAATAATACATTATTCCATCTCTAGCCACGATACTTTATATTGGCTCTATCTCGTGCTTTTGAGTCTATATCTTGTGGTGGAATTCCACTCATTCTACGTAATTTTATTTTTTCTAAAAGTTTTTGCAACCAAATTGCAACCACAAAGGGAATTTACTCATAGTATATCGCTATAGGATGAACAATATTCAATCCTTCTTCACTACCAAAAAATGGAATCATAATCTGATTAAGTACATTCCCCATCTGGGCAAAAGCATTTGTGGCATTCTCTTCACCAGATGCATTTATTCTATTCGTAATATATCCAAATACCTTTATCTTTCCACCAAACTTGAAAGAAGTCATATCGATATTGTCTCTTACATATTTATCATTAAGAACTACCATGTAATCCTTTATGCATAATACACGTCTATACGGAATCAACTCATACAATACATCTAACGTATCCTTAATACTATCATAATTCTTAGCGGATGCCTTTTTCATTTCCTTAGCAGCTTCGCTATATTTCTTATTTATCTCATTTACATTTGCTCCTTCTTCCATTAGTTCCGCATCTTGCAATAATTTAAGTCGTTGTGTGATTTGGTCTTCGTCGCTTTTTTTCAAAAATTCAACCAGCTTTTTATTCCCAAAAATTTTCTGATAATAATCAAAATCCACAACGAAAAAAGTATCACAGATTTCAATAAAATCACCAATCTCATTTGTATTTAAATTATTATTTGATTTAATATATTGCATAAGTTGATCAAATGCATTATCATGTAATATTTTTGTTTGAACATCCTTTATCAGTTCATCGTTTGTAGTCTCTTTTAGATGGTTATATGCTAATTCCATTTTACCATCTAACCCTCTTCCAAAAACTTTCACATCAACCTCGGCGCCACCTTCTATGGTAACTCCATTTTGTTTAGAAGTGGATGCCTCTTTTTGCCGTTCTTTTTCTTCAGTTTGAATCAGCCCGTCATAAATCTGCGCCACATACGAATTTAAAGTATCCGTATCTAAATATATGAATCTTCGCATTACACCCTCTCCTTTACCTACTTTATATGTCATTGAATTCACACAGTAAAATAGTGATCTTTTCTATCCTTTTTACTTTTATCATAAATTCCTCATCTTCAAGTACGGCTTTAATTATTTTCTCATATTGCATATAGTTTAAATTCTATCTATCTTGGTCCCATAAACCTATCACCATTAAGGTGAATCATGTGATCTGGCATATCTGCAATCCATACTTCCGTTTCCCAAGCTAATGAGTCCGCAAATTTCTTGTATGTTGCAAAATCCAAGAATGCCGTCACAAATATCTTTCCTGCGGATACATTTGTTGTCATTTCAGATATTTCAATTATTCTTTTTGGATCCATAGGGCCAACAGATGTGACTGACTCCACAAAGTAAATCCAATCC
>Ga0256405_10007238_pt1 | contig 16939 bp, 18 predicted proteins | sample RumenRJG_02DNA_FD_189096 | JGI IMG/M metagenome (GOLD analysis project Ga0256405, IMG submission 189096) | Bovine rumen microbial communities from Lethbridge, Alberta, Canada - RJG_02 | ecosystem: Host-associated > Mammals > Digestive system > Stomach > Rumen | place: Canada: Alberta...
CGTGGAGGTCTCACAGGCGGTCTCATTAGCCGTAGTAACAACGAACTGTGAGAAGTCAGCAGAGCCCATAGTAGTGAGGAAGTCCCTGTAATGGGGATGGAGCGAAGGGGCGAACAATCAATCAGTTGAAGTACGTTCCACTTCGTAGTCGGAGCAACGCCTGTCGATGATATCAAAGGCGGCAAAGGCAAAAGGGGGCAGAAAGGAAATAACGCATGGACACAAGTAGTCTCATGGAGCAGATACTGAGCAAAGAGAATCTCAACGCGGCGTATCTGCAAGTCGTCAGAAACAAAGGAGCGGCAGGCGTTGACGGCATGACCGTCGAAGAGCTCGGCGCATACCTTTCAGAAAACGGCGAAAGCATCAGGGAACAGCTGCGGACAAGGAAGTACAAACCGCAGCCAGTCAGAAGGGTTGAGATACCGAAGCCAGACGGTGGAGTAAGGAACCTTGGAGTACCCACGGTAGTGGACCGCTTCGTACAACAGGCGGTGGCACAAGTGCTCACTCCGATATTTGAGGAGCTGTTCCACGACCATAGCTACGGATTCAGACCCAATCGGTGTGCACAGCAGGCAGTTCTGAAGGCATTAGAAATGATGAACGATGGACACAGCTGGGTCGTGGACATCGACCTTGCAAAGTTCTTTGACACAGTAGACCATGACAAGCTGATGACTATCTTCGGACGCACGATCAAGGACGGAGATGTCATCTCAGTAGTGAGGAAATTTCTTGTCAGTGGTGTAATGATTGATGATGAGTATGAAGATACGATCGTCGGAACGCCACAGGGAGGAAATATCTCGCCGTTATTAGCGAACATCATGCTCAATGAACTGGACAAAGAACTGGAAGCAAGAGGGTTGGATTTCGTCCGATATGCAGATGACCTTATCATCATGGTCGGAAGCAAGCAGGCAGCAGACAGAGTCATGAAGAGCGTGACCCGCTTTATAGAGGAGAAGCTTGGACTGAAAGTGAATGCTGAAAAGAGCAAGGTCGACAAACCAAAAGGTATCAAGTATCTCGGGTTCGGGTTTTACTTTGACTCATTCGCCAAAGCATACAAAGCCAGACCACACCCAAAAGCAGTAGCGAAGTTCAAGACACAGATGAAGATGCTGACATGCAGGAGCTGGGGTGTGAACAGTTCTTTCAAGGTCTTTAAGCTTAACCAGCTCATTCGAGGTTGGATAAACTATTTCAAAATCGGAAGCATGAAAGGGCTGTGTGAGCGGCTCGACAGTAACATCCGGTATCGTCTGAGAATGTGTATCTGGAAGCACTGGAAGACACCGCAGAACAGAGCTAAGAACCTGATGAAGCTTGGAATCGACCGCAATACTGCATACCGAGTTGCCTACACTGGGAGAAGAATTGCCTTTGTCTGCAATAAGGGGTCGGTTAATGTGGCGATAAACAATAAACGATTAGCTGAATTTGGGCTAATCTCCATGGCTGACTACTACGCCGAAAGGCGTGTCACTTGTTAAGTTGGTTGAATCGCCGTGTACCGAACGGTACGCACGGTGGTGTGAGAGGACGGGGAAATATCAATTTCCCCTCCTACTCGATTTACCATTATGGTGATGCAGTTAACAATTCAGTTCTTGGTTTTATCGATTCTTTAATCGCTTATCAAGTTTCACACTGAGCTTGGTGCCAAGGCTCTGGAATACCTGAACCATGACGATCAGAAGGACGACAGCGCAGATCATAACCAGGTACTTATAACGATAGTAGCCATAGTTAATAGCAATCTTACCGAGTCCGCCACCACCGATGATACCGGACATAGCGGTATAACCTAAGATGGTTGTGATAGCGATGGTGAAGTTAGATATCAGAGAAGGGACGGATTCAGGGATCATAACCTTGCAGATGATCTGCATAGGGGTTGCGCCCATACTTTCAGCAGCTTCGATAATATTTGGATTCACTTCTCTAAGAGAAGACTCAACCAGTCTCGATACGAAGGGGAAGGCTGCAATTACCAGAGGAATAATGGAAGGAGCAGTTCCGACAACGGTGCCCATGATCAGTCTCGTAAGAGGCATAACCAGGATCATCAGGATCAGGAAGGGTACCGAACGAAGCAGGTTGATAATAACGTTAAGGAAATGCATAAAAGGTGCAGGGAGAGGTCTGATTCCGCCTTTCTCACCGGTTACCAGAAGAACACCCAGGGGAAGTCCAATGACAACAGAGAAGAAAGTGGAGAGAATCGTTACATAGAATGTCTCCCATGTTGCGAGAAGGAACTCGTTAGAGAGAATCTGCCAGGTCTCCTGCAGAGCCTCCGAAGAAAATAAATCTGCCATCTTACTGTACCTCCTCTACATCGATGTCTTCAGTCTGTCTGATATAATTGATTGCTTCCTGAACAATGGCATCACTGTCATTAATACCAAGAATCATTGTTCCATATGCTTTCTCACCGATACTTCTGGTAGAAGCGAAGAGAATGCTGGCAAGGATGCCTTTATCTCTTGCAAGAGAAGCGATGAGTGGAAGCTCAGTAGCTTTTGAACCATTAAATACAACACGGATCTTCTTCAGACCAGGGCTGAAGACAGCATCAGTGAAACCATCCGGATATACGAGACGCTTAGCTGCATCAGAGTTGGGGGCAGAAAAGACAGTAGTTGTGTCACCTTCTTCAACGACAACACCATGGTCAAGGATTGCAACACGGTTGCAGACTTCTTCGACAACATTCATCTGATGAGTGATGATAATAACTGTGATGCCGAGCTTATCATGAATCTCGCGAATCAGTTCAAGAATCTGATGTGTGGTCTTAGGATCCAGAGCGGAAGTTGCCTCGTCGCAGAGCAGAACCTTAGGATTGGTTGCAAGAGCACGTGCGATTGCAATACGCTGCTGCTGACCACCAGATAACTGTGCGGGATAAGCTTCTGCCTTGTCAGGAAGACCAACCAGATCTAATAATTCACGTGCGCGCTTTTCAGCATCTGCTTTGGAAATTCCGGATAATTCCAGAGGAAAGCAGATATTCTTAAGACAGGTTCTCTGCATGAGCAGGTTGAACTGCTGGAATATCATTGTGATTTCTTTTCTTTTTGCACGAAGCTCTTTTGCGGAGAGCTTTGCCATATCAACATCATCAATCAGGATTTCTCCGGAAGTCGGCTTCTCAAGCATGTTGATACAACGAACCAGAGTAGATTTTCCGGCTCCGCTCATTCCGATAATTCCATAGATGTCGCCATCATTTACAGTGAGTGTGATGTCTTTTAATGCATCGACTGCCTGGTCACCAGACTCGAAGGTCTTATTCAGGTGCACAAGTTTTATCATTTGGTATCCTCCTACGTAAGAAACAGCCGGTTTCGATTGGGAAACCGACTGTTCCATTATAATATATTTTTGAAAGAATTACTTCTTCAGATCATCAAGAGAAGATTTCTTTCCACCATAGATACCCATGGGCTCAACGTGCGGAGCGGAAACAGATACGATGTGGGTTCCGTTTTCAGCGTTGAAATCATCGAGGTAAGGCTGATGCTGGAAGTAGTTAGCATAGATTTCACCAGAGTCAACAACGTTGTTAGGCTGTACATAATCGGTAAACTCAGTAACTTCAAGATTGATGTTCTTCTCAGCGAGAATATCCTTTACAACTGCAAGGATTTCAGCATGAGGAGTAGGAGATGCTGCAACAGTGATGGTCTGACCTGCAAGAGCGTCATAATCAACAGATGGATCGAATCCGTCAGTAGGATGATCAATTGTACTTACAACAGCACCTTCATATTTTTCTGTGATGAAGTCTGCAACCTTCTGGGACTCAACTGCAGCTACAAGAGCCTTGGTAAGATCTGTATCTTCGTTTCCTTCCTTTACAGCGATTACATTGCTGTATGCGGAAGAAGAACCTTCGATTGCAAGTGTATCCTTGAAGGGGTTAAGATTTGCATCAAGAGCGTAGTTAGAATTGATAACTGCGTAATCAACATCCTTAAGAACGTTGGGAACCTGAGCTGCTTCAACTTCCTTGAAGTCGATGTCGTAAGGATTTTCAGTGATGTCTGCTACAGTAGCAGTGATGCCTGCGTCTTCCTTAAGCTTGAGAAGGCCGTTCTCCTGGAGAAGCAGAAGTGCACGAGCTTCGTTCGTGGTGTCGTTAGGAACAGCAACAGTGATTTTGCCAGAAGAACCGCATCCGGTAAAAGATGCACCAAGAACGGTTACTGTTGCAAGTGCGAGTGCAAGTAATTTCTTTTTCATATTCTTTCCTCCTGAACCAAATGGTTCGTTTCTTTTTATTTTTTCTTTTTCCTTTAACCTTTTCCCAGGACTCGTCTGATGTGCGGATCAGATTTGCGATGTCCTTTTAACAAGTCTTATCTTACGGCAGGCTCTACATTTTGAAAAATACCTATAAATTATATTTACTTATAGACTATACCTATAACAAAAACTTTAATACTTTAATTTACTGAAGATGTTGAAAGGAAAAAGGGGAATAGGATTAAAAGGTGAATCATAATTCATTGCATCCTGCTTCCATAGACGATAGATGTATAAATTTGCAAGTGCATACATATATAGGAAGTGTTATTCTAAATAAAGTGATAGTAGTAAACAAGTGATGGGAGATGGGGTATATTATGGATCAGAATCAGGAATTTAATCAGAATACACAGCCTGCAGATAATGCACAGCTTGATCAGCATCAGCAGCAGAACTTTAACACGGAGGCCCAGAGCCAGCCTCAGCAGAATTATAGTGGACAGGCCCAGAGCCAGCCTCAGCAGAACTTCTACGGCCAGCCTCAAGGTCAGCCCCAGCAGAACTTCAATGTCCAGCCTCAGGGTCAGCCTCAGCAGAACTTCTACGGTCAGCCCCAGAGCCAGCCTCAGCAGAACTTCTACGGTCGGCCCCAGGGTCAGTCTCAGCAGAACTTCTACTCACAGCAGCCCCAATATGCACCCCTTGCCACCTATCCGTCGACCGACCAGTTCGGTAATCCGCTTCCTCAGAAGAGCAAGATTGCATGTGGCCTGCTCCACATTCTTCTCGGTGACATCGGAGTCGGCAACTTCTATATGGGTAAGATCGGTCTCGGAATCGTTGATGTACTGTTCTGCTGGACTACGATCCCGGGAATTGTAAACCTGATCCGCGGCATCATCGTTCTCTGCGAGTCCGATGAGGAATTTGCAAGAAAATACAACTGCATTCCTGTCTGATTCGGAGGAATGTTGAGGGCGCTTCCCACAGGGAGGCGTCCTTTTTTGTCCCCGCTCCCCTTTGAGATGAGCAGGCATCTTCCGTTTCGCTCCATATTTAAAACCTGCCTCGATTCGGTTATACTTATACATGGTCCATAGATTTGGAATTGATTTAGAAGAAGGCATATATGCAGAATATCATGGATATCGACACCGTCGCCCTGAATGGGCACGAGGACGCGGTAAGAATCATAGATCAGACCAAGCTGCCTGTGGAGATCGACCTGAAGGATCTCCGTTACGCCCGCGAGATGTATGATGCAATCTATCTGCTCGAAGTCCGCGGTGCACCCGCCATTGGCGTATTTGCTGCTCTGTCGATGTACGTTCTTTCTATAGGAAGAGACATTGATGCAAATGTAGAGCTTCCCGTAGGAATGGAGCCAGGAGATATGCCTCCCGACGCCCCGGAAGAATTCCACCAGTGGTTCCGTAAGACTGCGGACTACCTGAATTCATCCAGACCGACCGCTGTTAACCTGTCCTGGGCTCTTAAGCATATGCAGGATCTGGTGGATGCACATCCGGATGCAGACCGTAAGACGCTCCTTCCTATGCTGCATGACCTTGCCATTGCGATTCGTGACGAGGATATAGAGGTCTGCAGACGTATCGGTGAGTACGGCGTTACCCTGATTAAGGATGGAGATGGTCTCTTGACCCACTGCAATGCCGGAAAACTCGCAACGGTGCGTTACGGAACAGCAACAGCACCCATGTATCTGGCCAAGGAAAGGGGTATGAACATCCGTGTCTATTGTGATGAAACCAGACCTCTTCTCCAGGGAGCAAGACTGACAGCATTCGAACTGCTGTCCTCCGGCCTCGATACGACTCTGCTCTGTGATAATATGTCAGGCTCGGCGATGAGGGCAGGCTTTATCAATGCAATCTTTGTCGGATGCGACCGCGTTGCAGCCAATGGTGATACCGCCAATAAGATCGGAACATCCGTTGTTGCAGCTGTTGCAAAACAATATGGAATCCCCATGTATATCTGTGCTCCGACTTCGACCATCGATATGAATACCAAGACTGGTGATGATATCGTAATCGAGCAGAGAAAAGCGGAAGAAGTCACAGAGATGTGGTATGAGAAGCGTATGGCTCCCCGTGATGTTAAGGTTTACAATCCTGCTTTCGATGTAACAGACCACGACCTGATTGCAGGAATCGTTACGGAGTATGGAATCGCCCGCGCGCCCTACGAAGAATCCTTTCAGGAGATCTTCAAGAAGAAAGCAGAGAATCCAATCAGATAAAGAACCCCAGATAGTGCAGAGAATCCAATCAGATAAAGAAACCCCAATAGTGCAGAGAATCCAATCAGATAAAGAACCCCAGATAGTGCAGAGAATCCAATCAGATAAAGAACCCAAATAGAGCAGAGAAACCAATCAGATAAGCTCGGAAGTGGGGATTTTGGCCGAAAATGTGGTAGAGACTATGCAAGTTGGGATTTTGGCTGGAAATGTGGTAGAGACCACGCAAGTCGAATGGTACAAGCTCTATATTTATGATATAAATAAGGAACGTAAATGAAGCCCCTTCCATCGGGTGATGCGAAGGGAGAAGTAGGAGTATTACTATGGCAGATAACATGACACCGGAAGAGAGAGCAGCACGCGTTCTCGCAAAGTCTCCGGAAGCACAGAAGAAGCAGGAAGAGAAGAAGCAGGAAGAGGATCCTTTCTACACTGAGGCCAATCCGCATTCTCATGTTAAGCATATGATCGGTATTGTCAGTGGTAAGGGCGGCGTTGGTAAGTCTTCCGTAACCGCAATGCTGGCAAATTACCTGGCTGCAGAGGGATTCAAGGTTGGTATTCTCGATGCAGATATTACCGGACCTTCCATTCCTAAGATGTATGGTGTTCACGGACCGACCACTGGTACCGAGGATGGCGCATATCCCGTGGAAGCTGAGAATGGCGTGAAGATCATGTCCATCAACCTTATGCTCGATTCTGAAGAAGAACCCGTCGTATGGCGCGGACCAGTCATCGCAGGCGCTGTAAAGCAGTTCTGGACGGATGTGATGTGGGGCGATATAGATTACCTTCTGGTAGATATGCCTCCTGGAACCGGCGATGTTCCCCTGACTGTTTATCAGTCCCTTCCGATTAACGGAATCGTCATCGTAACCTCTCCTCAGGATCTGGTTCGTATGATCGTGACCAAGGCCGTTAACATGGCGAATATGATGCATGTTCCCGTTCTCGGAATTGTTGAGAATTACAGTTATCTCAAGTGCCCGGATTGTGGCAAGGAGATCAAGGTCTTCGGTGAGAGCCACATCGAAGAAGTTGCAAAGGATCTGCAGCTCGCAGTTCTTGGCAAGCTTCCCTTGAATCCTGAATTCGCTGAGAAGGCAGATGCAGGCCGTGTATTCGATATGAAGAGCGAAGATCTGCAGCGCGCAGCAAGCGTTCTCAAGGCACTGAAATAAGACAACAGCGCACATCCTAGGAATAGGAAGTGCGCTGTTTTTTCGTATGCCAGGCAAAAGGCTGCCTTACATTTTGAACCTGGTCCCTAAGAGCCAGCAGAGCTTAGAATTCTTCAGAGGTCTCGGGCTCGGGATAGGTCACGCCGAAGGTCTCAACGGTAACGGATTTCATTACCTGATCGCCAAGAGGACGATCGCTCCAGTCAGTAGGCTCTTCAGCGATGCGGTTAACGACGTCCATGCCTTCGATAATCTTGCCGAATGCAGCATACTGTCCGTCGAGGTGAGGCGCATCCTTGTGCATGATGAAGAACTGAGAACCGGCAGAATCAGGAACTGCGGTTCGTGCCATGGAGAGAACACCAGCGGTGTGCTTGAGGTCGTTCTTGAAGCCGTTGCCGGAGAACTCACCCTTGATGCAGTAGCCAGGGCCGCCCATTCCAGTGCCGTCCGGATCGCCACCCTGCAGCATGAAGCCTTTGATGACGCGATGGAAGATAACACCATCGTAGAAGTTGTGGTTGATAAGAGAGATGAAGTTATTGACGGTGTTGGGCGCAATCTCAGGATAGAGCTCAGCCTTCATAACATCGCCATTTTCCATGGTAATGGTTACAATCGGATTCTGTGCCATAATAGGACTCCTTTTCATAAATATAGATCGTTTCGTACGTTACGGAACGGAATCTATTTTAGCACATCCATAGAGCCTGCGTAAAATGAGACTGCATGAAAATGCGGTCTTTATTTTTATTTCATATTATTTAGGAAGATTTTATAATTCCTTCCTTAATTCTTTAGAAAGAGGCTGTAGATTTTAGGGATTCTTAATTGGTTTTGACGTCAGGGCAGAGTATTCTCTTTGTACGGATTGAAATTCCGGAAGAACTTGAAGAAATACAGTTTTGTAGGAGGAAAAACATGCAGGATATTATTAAGGAATATGGTCCGGCCTTGATAACGGTCGTGGCAATTGTTGCTCTGGTCGCCTTGGTTGGATTCCTGATTGGAAGCGATGGAAACAGTGTTGTGGGTCAGGCCTTCAGTAGTCTGATCAGCGATTTCTTCAGTAATGCCTCCGCCGCGGCGAAGCAGGGAGTGGGAGGCGAATGAGTTGTCACAGAGTGGATTTGAGATAAGAGAAGAGGACAGATCTGCATACTTTGGTCCATTGTTCCCTTTTGTTGAAGATGATGATATTACCGACATCGATTTCAACGGAAGAGAAGTGTGGATTACAGATTGCAGGTCCCATCGATATATAGCAGAAAACTGTCAACTGTCAGAAGAATTCGTGGAAGGGTTTTCTAAGAGAATCGCGAATGCTGTCAGTCGTCCCTTCCATAAGTTGAGCCCTGTACTAGAGGCGGAGACAGATACCTTAAGGGTCACGATTGTCCATGAATCTGTTTGCCAGGGGAAGAGAACCTTCTGTATTCGGAAATCTCTGCCCAGAGTGCGTCTTACGGAAGAGAATGCAATCAGTAGTGGCTATGCAAGCCGGGAGATCCTTACTCTGCTGAAGAACTGTATTCGAGCGAGGATGAATATTGTCTTTGCAGGCAATCCCGGTGTCGGGAAGACAGAGTGTGCGAAGTTCTTTTCATCCTATATCCCTGAGAATGCCAGAGTGATCACCATAGAGGATAATCCGGAATGGCATTACAGCAGCGTGAATCCAGGGAAGGACTGCGTCGAGATGAAGGTCGGTGAGTCCATGGATTATACCAAGGCGATTAAGACCTGCCTACGTCTGAACCCGAGCTGGATGTTTCTGTCAGAGGCCAGGTCTGAAGAGGTTCGTTATCTTTTGGAAGGTTTCTCTACCGGTGTTCGTGGTATTACAACTCTTCATACCGATGATGTTCGTAAGATTCCAGATCGTATCGTGAATATGATCGGAGATGGGAAGGCGGAAGAGAGAGTTGAGAATGATGTCTATTCCTTCATAGATCTTGCGGTTCTGATCCGTCGTAAGGAGGTTCGGAATGATGCGGGTTTCCATGAGAACAGGCGATATATTGATCAGATCTGTTTTTTCAGTCGTGAAGACCATGAGAATCATATCTATATGGTGGTAGAAGATGGCAGGGTCATAACAGAGGAGCTGCCGGAGGTGATTCGCAAGAGATTTGAGAACGAAGGGATTTTCTCGCCTTTTTCGGAAGAGCAGACGGAGCCTGCCGGATCAGAAGATATCAGGGCAGAGGATATCTGGAATGAGAATAGCAAGACAGAAGATATCGGGGCAGAGGATATCTGGAATGAGAATAGCAAGACAGAAGATATCGGGGCAGAGGATATCTGGAATGAGAATAGCAGGATAGAGAATATCTGGAATGAGAATAGCAAGACAGAAGATATCAAGGCAGAGGATATCTGGAATGAGAATAGCAAGACAGAAGATATCAGGGCAGATGATATCTGGAATGAGAATAGCAGGATAGAGAATATCAGAACAGAGGATTTCAAGGTAGATAATTCAAAGAGTGAAAGGCTAACAGATCTGTTAACCATCAATAATAAGGTATATTTCAAAACACTTGATTTCGAAGAAGAGACGAAGAATCGTGAAGATGAGCTAGAACTCAGGGAGCGGATTGCGGACGAGCTATCCAGGGTAGCAGAAAGAGGAGTGACCTATGGCGGTAAGAGAGAATATTTCTGAAGAATTACAGAAATATGGCTATGTATTCTCCTGGAAGAAGAACATAGTTTTATACGTGATTGCATTCCTTTCTACCATACTTCTGGGGCGGCTCTTTCGGCTACAGGGGATTACGCAGATCCTGCTCTGCATCGGAACCTTACTGATGTTCCCTTTCTTTCTCATGAATACCTACCGTAGCCGGTATAACCAGAAGCGCTTCTCGGATCTGAATATCTATATGGAGCAGTATCTCTATTCTTTTCAGAAGACGGGGAAGGTATTAGAGACACTGGAGGATATATCGAAGCTCTTTGCGGATGGTGAGATGAAGACATGTATAGAAGAGGCTTTGTCGGTAATCAATCACACATTTGATGAAGTTGATGTGGAGAGGAAGGCTCTGGGACTGATCTATCAGGCGTATCCTTACAGTGGCTTAATGAGTATGCATAGTTTCTCGCTTGATGTAGAGAAGAATGGTGGCGAATACGGGAATGCTATTCTGCTCCTTCTGGAATCGAGAAGGATGTGGGCGGATCGTAATTATGAACTTCTGAAGGAGAAGAAGCATGAGAGGACCAGGGTCATCCTATCGATCATCACGACGCTTTTGCTCTGCTCTATGATCTATCTTCTCAGTATGACACTGAAACTTGATGTCGCAGATAATCCTATTGCCCAGGCAGTGACATTGATTGTCCTCTTGTCAGATCTATGGATCTTCTATCTGGCAGATCGCAAGTTTTCCCAGGATGATGCGATCTGTGACCAGAAGCAGAAGACGGAAGATGTGCTGAAGGCAGCACAAAGAATGAAGAAGTATAAGAGGGAGACAATCTTTGGGAAAATGGCTTATCGCGCAGCTAGAAAGCGTGTGATGAGACAGGTGGAGAAGGATTTCCCTAAATGGTTAATGCAGATCTCCCTTCTCCTACAGAGTGATAACGTACAGGTTGCCATACAGAAGTCTTATGACGATGCTCCGGAGATTCTGAAGGAACCGATTCTGGAAATGGTATATGAGATGCAGGTGAATCCGGCAGGAATGGAACCCTACCTGCATTTTCTGGAAGACTATGGACTTCCGGAGGTGAGCTCCTCTATGAAGATGCTCTATTCGATCTCTGAGGGAACAGGAGGGGATGTGACGGCTCAGATTGGAGATATCATCCGTCGCAATCAGGCTCTGACGGATAGAGCTGATCGACTGAAGAATGAAGATGCTATGGCGGGGATGTATGCCTTGTTTTTAGCACCTCAGATTACGGGTGGATTCAAACTGGCAGTGGATATGGTTTTGCTTTTCATCGTCTATATGGCGCGGCTGGGTAATCTATCTTAGATCTGTCAGGGGCAATATCCTTGTTTAAGTTAGGAGGGTGAAATGGATACGATTATCAAGTCCTTTGTGGGCTGCTTTTTTCTCCTGCTTCTGGTTTATCTGGGAATTGGGATCTCGAGTGCATCGATTGATGCGAGGAATGCGGAACGATCAGCATCTTCCTATGCATCGCGTATTAGTTGCAGTAATTACTCATCTCAGGTGGTGGAAGATTGTAAGGCAGACGCCATGCAGGAAGGATATGAACTTAAGGTTCAGCTGATGAAGCCGCGTGACAGAGAATATTCGACCTATGGGTCCTTAGAACTTATCTATCATTATCGGATACCTATTCTGAATATGAATCAGGAACAGTGTATCTATGCAGATATTCTATGAATCAGGAACAGTGTATCTATGCAGATATTCTATGAATCAGGAACAGTGTATCTATGCAGATATTCTATGAATCAGAAACAGTGTATCTACGCAGATATTCTATGAATCAGGAACAGTGTATCTACGCAGATATTCTATGAATCAGGAACAGTGTATCTATGCAGATATTCTATAAAACAGGGACAGAGTGTCAAGGTGGATGATTAAGTATTTGAAGGGGGAGATCTTATGAGAGAGCTGATGGAAGACTATGGATTGGCAATATTCTATTCCATTATGGGAATGGCTGGTGTCCTGGGATTTGTCTATCTGATCCTGGAGGTAAGCGTATGAAAGAGATACTGGAAGAATACGGTAGAACGGCTTTGGGTTACTTTGCAGGAATCATGCTGCTTCTTATGTGCCTCTTTCTCTTGCAAGGGCCTTTCTGCCAGACCATAGCAAGCTATATAGGGAGGACGTTCTAGAGATGCAAGTTGTAATTCGGGAATATGGTGGAAGTATTATCTGTGCAGTATGCCTTGTTTTTCTCACGGCTTTTCTCTTCCTGCATTTTGGGGCAGGGAAGACGAAGGGACTCATGGGGGTTTTGGGAAATGCTGCAGTCCTTCCGGAAGAGGTTCATGCCATGGAAAGCTATCAATCCTCAGAGAAAGTAATAGAATCAGGCTCCCCGAGGATTGCAGCACCAGAGAATATCTATGCAGGAGACACGATAAGAGATGCATCAGAAGCCTTCTCTAAGTCGAGTGGAAACACGCTCAACGTGCGTGTTCTTCAGATTTTTGACCCGGATGGAGTGCGTATGACATCGAGTATCCTTACTTTTCCGAGGGAAGGAATCTATCGAATCAGACTCTGGGCGGAGGATGAGAAGGGACATGCTGGTACAGAGGAAGTCTATGTGGGGGTAAGACCCTAGGAGGAGTTATGAAGCAGGCAATGATAGGGATTGTCTCCCTGACCATACTGATCTTAGCGGCAGTTGCAATTCTTACAATCGAAGGCAAAACCATGAAGAAGAATGAACTGCATAGTGCAATTACCTACTCCAGCAAGGAGGTGCTTGGCTTACTGCAGAAGGAGAAGAAAGGTGCACCGGATAACAAAGAAGAACTGACGCGATTGTTTACAGAGAATCTGAAGAAGAGGCTCTACTATGAGGAACATAAGAAGGCAGATAGAGACTATGAGATTACAATCGATATGATCGCTGCAGATCCTGAAAAGGGGATTCTTTCCTGCAATGTAACGGAGGAATATAGACATCCGAACGGGAAGATGGGCCGCATCAGGGAAGGTGCTACGGTAGTGATCGAAGAGGAGGTGGAGATTCCCTTGCACAGAGTGGAATATGACATCTGTGTGGATGGAAGGTGGCAGATCTATAAGGTATTTATCCTTGAAGAAGGAAGTGATTTTCCGATGGTTGATCCACCGAAAATGCCCCAGGGGGCATTTAAGGGCTGGATGGATTCGGATCAAAAGCCTGCTAGGTTTCCTGCACGCCTTATGCAAGATGAAGTCTATACTTCAATTTTCTGACAGACGAGAATGATTACTGATATTGGTTCAGGTACTGGTGAGGAACGTTTTCCGGGAGAATAATCGAGGTTTCGGTATAGTTTAACTCCAGGAAGGGAAGCTCTGCACGAAGAATCTTACGTGCCATGAGGTCCAGGCTATACATACCCTGCTGCAGAGGGTGCTCGCTTAGAACCGCATTGATGACACCCGCCTTCAACCATTCTGAACCACGGCCGAGCACGGTTCCAGTGATGACGATATAGTCCTCAGGATGCCCTGTATCAGCAATTGCCTGACAGACACCGTCCTGGCCACCGGCAGCGACATAGATGGTATTGATCTCGGGATGCCGTTTTAGAAGGTCTAAGGTAGCCTTATAGGAGAGAATATCGTCGTCCAGGGTCTCCATACGTTCCACCAGATGAATATGGGGATGTTCTTCAGTCACACACTGTTTTAATGCCTCCATGCGGATTCGATGAACGGGGACGGCCTGATTGCCATAGAGGACGCCTACATAGGCTTCTGATCTGCGAAGTAGTTCAATCATGGCAGCTGCAGTTCTTCCGCTGGCGGCAGCATCACAGCCAACGAAAGCGAAGCGATCGATCTTCTCACAGTCACTGTTGACGGTGAGGACAGGAATATCCTGATCGATAAGCTGTTTGAGCCGAGCCAGAATGAGATCGGAATCGTATGTGCTGATGATAAGTCCGGAGATACCAACTTCTTCCAGCTGATCCAGGGCATCGATAAAGGAATCTTCGTCATAATTAACGCGATGGATGATGGGCTCCAGGCCATAGACGGCAAATGTTTTCGACTGATAGATAATTCCTTTTTCAATCTCATTGAAGAAGTTTGTATCGTGAGCATAGAGAATGACACCAATGCGTTTACGCCTGGCTTGTGTCGCCAGAGCCATACCTGCCAGATTGGGCTGGAAGTTCTGTTCCTCCATGATGCGTCTGATTTTGTCAGCGGTTTTTTGGCTGACTCCGCCTCGATTGTTCAGTACACGATCGACGGTTCCGCGGGACACACCTGCAAAAGCGGCGATTTCTTTGATTGTTGCCATGTTAATCTCCCCGTAAGCATTGATTTAACGCTACTTTCATATCTTATCACAGTTATCCACAATATTGTGGATAAAGTGGTTGATAAAATTTCCAACCCAAAATAATTGTGGAAAACTCCTTGGATCAAGGTAAATTGGATGCAATTTGATGAAATGATTAGATGCAAGCGAACAAACCATAGGTACCGTAAATAAAGCCTTGGTAAAAATAACTCCATGTTGAAAATACAATCAACATGGCACAAAGGGCCGGATTTTCTCTCATGACTATGCAAAGTGATTTCCATGTTCAAAAAAAGTATATTTCTTGCTTCATCTTCGTCTGGAAGTGATAAAATATGTTTCGTTCGGAAGCGTAGCTCAGCTGGGAGAGCACCTGGGTCACAACCAGGTTGTCGTGGGTTCGAACCCCGCCGTTTCCACTTCCTATATGTACTTTGAAGAAGCACTTTCTGGTCCGGGCTCCGGATTAGAAAGTGCTTTTTGATTGAGCTTTGAATGACACATGCTCATATGTATGGCGTTTGATTTCACAAAATGTACACACTTTACACCCAGTTTGGTCACAACCATTCGGTAAGATAAGATCATCAAAGATGAAACACATACAAGCTTTGAAAATCTTTTTCATAATCCTCCCATAAAAAAGATGCCTTGTGCGAGAAGGCATCTTTTTTCTTTTTATAAAAAGTTTATGTGGATTTCACATATTAAACGCACTATCAACTTACTATAGATTCATAAGATTTACAGAAAGGAAGGGCAGGAGCATGGACTATAAGCGGAAAGCAGATCTTGTGGAAGGACTGCAGCAGGCCATTATGAAGCCGGTAACAGGCCAGTGGGGCCTTGCAAGTACAGAAGGAGAATATATCGATGATCGAGTCGCCTTCGAGACTTATGATGAGGAAACGAAACAGAAGATTCTCGAAGAACGTAGACTTCGTGATGAATATATTGAGAAGGCCAGAGGAGAGAAGAGACAGAAGGAAGCAAATGATGCACTTCTGAAGGCAATCTACCAGCAGAGAAGAGGAAAGTGATATTCAATAGATCATTTCTTCTCTAAGACCTCTGACTACTCCCACGGGCAAGCCTGTGGGTTTTACACCGCAATTTATAACCCTGAATTGAAAAAGACCACAAATCTGAAATTTATCAGATTTGTGGCCTTTTTGATTGTCGGATTTTGAACAGATTAGAATGAATTACTCGTCTACAGAGTAGTTCGGAGCTTCCTTGGTGATGTGAATGTCATGAGGATGAGACTCACGGAGTGCTGCGGAAGTGATCTTTAAGAACTTACCCTTCTCCTGCAGATCCTTGATGGTAGGAGCACCATTGTAGCCGAGACCAGAACGGATACCACCAACGAGCTGGAAGATAACGTCTTCGAGAGGTCCCTTGTAAGCAACACGGCCCTCAACACCTTCCGGAACAAGCTTCTGATGTCCGGACTGGAAGTAACGGTCAGCAGAACCATTCTTCATGGCAGCGATACTTCCCATACCTCTGTATACCTTGAACTTACGTCCCTGGAAGAGTTCGAATTCACCCGGAGCTTCGTCACAGCCTGCAAGCATGGAGCCCATCATACATACGGAACCACCAGCTGCAAGAGCCTTAACCATATCGCCGGAGAGCTTCAGACCACCATCAGCGATGATGGGACGACCGAATTCCTGAGCTGCCTTGTAAGCGTCCATAAGAGCGGTAATCTGAGGAACACCGATACCTGCAACGACACGGGTGGTGCAGATGGAACCAGGTCCGATACCGATCTTAGCGGCATCAGCACCGGCCTCGAAGAGGGCCTTAGTGCCTTCGTAGGTTGCTACGTTACCAGCGATGATCTGGAGATCAGGATATACGGACTTGATCTTCTTGATTGCTTCCATGATGTTCTTAGAATGACCATGTGCGGAATCAAGAACGATAACATCAACATGAGCATCGTAGAGAGCGGTGACACGATCCATCATGTTGGAAGTAATACCAACAGCAGCACCGCAGAGCAGACGGCCCTGGGCATCCTTAGCGGAGTAGGGATACTGAATCTGCTTCTCGATATCCTTGATGGTGATAAGACCGCAGAGACGACCTTCTTCATCAACGATGGGGAGCTTCTCTTTACGAGCAGCGCCGAGAATGTTCTTAGCTTCCTCGAGAGTGATGCCAACAGGAGCGGTAACAAGATTCTCAGAAGTCATGCATTCGCTGATCTTCTTGGAGTAATCGGTCTCGAACTTGA
>Ga0256405_10007239_pt1 | contig 16938 bp, 14 predicted proteins | sample RumenRJG_02DNA_FD_189096 | JGI IMG/M metagenome (GOLD analysis project Ga0256405, IMG submission 189096) | Bovine rumen microbial communities from Lethbridge, Alberta, Canada - RJG_02 | ecosystem: Host-associated > Mammals > Digestive system > Stomach > Rumen | place: Canada: Alberta...
GCCTTTAGTTTTATAAGGCTTAGCAAAATCAGGTAATAAATCAATTCTCATAGTAATTATATTATAGCATACTATAATATATGTGACTTAAAAAGAGGTAAAAATACTTGGTCAAATTTCAGAAAAAATGAAAGGTTAGAGAATAAGCAAACAGCGCTGTTCACTTAAATTGAAGAAATTTATGTATTATATTTGACTATAATACGCACTAAAGGTGAAATTCTTAGAATTTGTCGAAACATGGTCAGTTTGATGCGTAACTACTAATCAACAGCGATAATTGTTTCAACATTTTGTGCAACTTTGTTTATAATCATCTTGTGGACCTCTTTGTTGTTGTTTTTTTGTCGCTATTGATACTATCACAGCTGTTCGCTGTTTGTGTATCCTCAGCTTAGTGGGTCCACACCATTACTTTGTGTGCTGTATGTTAAAGAGATATCTTAAAACACTTGATTGCTAATAGCCATCAACATCCATATTTGGAATAAAGGTGTTGTTATTGAGACGATATACTTTAGTATCAATAGAACCGTCAGGTTTAAAGGCAAGATAACGCCAACCAGGTGCTAAAAGATCTAAAGCAAAGTCATTTGATCTTGGGGTGAACTGGATTGAGGTTGATGGTGTTGCAATATAGCGAATACCGCGCTCTACAGTATCAAATTCCTGATGAATATGACCGGTTACTACACACCGAACATCATTGATTCTGTGAATATAGGTATTAAATTCATCAAGATTATGCATTGTCTGGGTATCAAGCCAAGCTGAGTTTACCAAAAGTGGCATATGGTGAACTAATATTGCCATATGCTGTGATGGTGAACGGCGTGAACAGAAAGCAGCATAATCTAATTGTTTACGCTGTATCCAGCCATGAGGTACTGCATAAACCTCAGAATTTAAGAAAACGAATTGCCACTTAGGTGTAATAACGTTTTTAGCAATTTGAACGCCCAGTCTTTCAAAGATGCGATACATCAAAGGACCATCATCATGATTTCCAGGTAAGAAAAACACTGGTTTTTCAAGAACTGAAATGATGTTGGCAAAATGCTGATATGAGGTAGCAGAATAATCCTGCGAAATATCACCTGTAAAGGCAATAAAATCATAGTCAAAGTTCTGTGCGCGCACAGCTTCAACTACTGCCTTAAAACTCTCTGAAGTGTTTACTCCGAGCAGATCTTTACTCTCGTCTGCAAATAGATGGCAGTCTGTTAACTGTAAAACTCTCACAGTACCATCTGGGGATGCCGGAGTGATATATCTAGGGGCCATTTTTTATCCGTTATAAGCCTATAAAATTTCACAAGGTGTAAATTAGTTTCTTTTTAATAAATCCAAATGAATTGCATTTAGATGCTATGAATTGTAGAAAAAATGTCTTAAAAATAACTTTACAGACTACGCATTTTGCAAATTTGGTATAAATGCACAGAAAAAAGAAAGCCAGACATCCTTTTTCTTAAAAAATAAGAAGTTAGTCTGGCAATTTTATAGAAAGGTCCACTTTTATGGATAATAAATTATCAAATTTGTGACGCTGCAAGCATTATTTTGCAAACGCTTTTAGTATTGCTTCTTTTTCGAGCAGTAAGTGCTGAATTGCAATGATTGCAACAGAGTTATGAATACGTCCGTTCTTGACGTTCTCATAAGCATCCTTAAGACTTGCCTTAAAGACACGGATATCCTCACTCTCAACATCAAGACCACCGTGCTTCTCAAGATTTGAAAGATCAGCATCAGCAATGTATAGAGTTACTAACTCTGAAGCTCCACCTGGAGTTGGGTAATCAGAGGTTACATAATGTAACTGCTTTTCAGTTAAAGTAAGACCAATCTCCTCTTTAACCTCACGAATAGCAGCCTGTATTCTGGTCTCACCTGGATCAATAATGCCTGCTACAATCTCAATTAACCATGGGCTCTTCTCATCATTTAGAGCACCTGGTCTAAACTGCTCAATTAGCGCAATCTCATCGGTCTTTTTATCCCAAGCTAGCACTGCTACAGCATTAGCATCGCGCTCAAAGATCTCTCTGTCCACAATCTTTGACTCAGTACCGTCAAATCTCTTGTATGACACTAAATATCTGTCGATAGCAAAATATCTTTTAAAAATTCTTTCTTTTTTATGAATGGTTACATCTTTAATTGTGAATCTAGGTGCAAACAAATTATCATTTTCGTTCATATGTGACGATCCAAATTAAGCTAAAATATTTAAAGTTTAAAATTGCGGAGCAAACTAAAGATGTCAAAGCTTCTTCTAAAAAACGCAGTACTTGTTACTCCTGAACGTATTATACGCAACGATCTTCTGATAGAGGACAAAATCATCACAAAAATTGATAGAGATATTAGCTGTGATGATGCCAAAGTTATTGATTGTCATGAATATGTAGTGCTACCAGGTCTTATTGATGAGCATGTTCATTTCAGACAGCCTGGAATGGAACAAAAAGCTACTATCTTCTCAGAGTCACGAGCAGCTTTATTAGGTGGTGTTACCTCCTATTTAGATATGCCAAATAACAATCCATCTACCTGCACTATGGAGCTTTTAAATGCTAAAAAAGCAATTGCAGCAAAAGATTCTGTTGCAAACTACGGCTTTTATTTAGGTGCTAATGATGACAATTTAGAGGAGATTAAAAAGGCTCCTGTAAAAGAGATTGCTGGTATCAAAGTTTTCATGGGTTCATCTACTGGTAATTTATTAGTAGATAAATACGAAAAACTAATGCCTATTTTTGAGAGCGCAAGAACCATCATTGCGCTTCATTGTGAAGATACAGCAACCATTTTAAAGAATGAAAAGATTGCTAAAGAACATTATGGAGACAATGCTCCATTCTCTATGCACCCTATCATTCGTAACCGTGACTGCTGTATTAAGTCAACTGCTCTTGCTATTGAGATTGCTAAAGAGACAGGCGCTAGAATTCACATCATGCACATCTCCACCAAAGAAGAAGTGCAGATGTTAAATGAACTTAAGTTTGGCAATGTTGTAACTAGACAGATTTCAGGTGAAGCATGTATTCCTCACTTGTATTTCTCTGAGTCTGACTATGAGTCAAAGCAGGGCTTCTTAAAGTGCAATCCAGCAGTTAAAACCGAGCAGGACAGACTTGCTATCGTACAGGCTGTAGAAAACGGTATCTTAACTACTGTAGGTACCGATCATGCGCCTCATGAGTTAGCTGTAAAGACCGGTCCTTACTTTAAGTGTGCTTCAGGTATGCCTTCAGTACAGTTCTCTTTATTAGCTCTTTTAGATTTATGGAAGAGAAAAGAAATTACCTTAGAGACAATCTCCAAAGTAACCTCAGAGAATGTAGCAGCTCGTTTCCATATTAAGAACAGAGGTCGTATTGCTGAAGGTTACTATGCTGATCTTGCTATCATCGATCCTAATAAGAGAACTTTAGTTTCAAAAGATCTGATTGCATCAAAGTGCAAGTGGTCTCCTTTTGAAGGAACATCATTTGCTTCATCTGTAGTTCATACTATCGTCAACGGCAGTTTATGCGTTGAAAACGGAGTATTAGTTGATGCTCCTGTTGCAATGCCTTTAGAGTTTGACAGATAGCTTTTATAGGTGATTTTGATAGGTGTTTTTGATAGTTGATTTTGATTGATGTTTTGTAAGGTAGATAGCTAGATAAAGCTATCTTGGAATTTAGAAGGGGCGTACGCCCCCCTTTTTGATGAACAAAGCTAAAGCTTAGTTTTAAATAACCTAAGTCACAGTCTGATGGCTGATAGCTAATTTAGGCTCTTAATTAAAGCTGTAAGCTCATTAAAAGAATCAAAGCCATAATCAAACTTTAATTCTTTAGGATCTTTTCTGTTATAACCATAGCTAAAAAAGACTGTGGTCATATCAGCGTTATTACCAGCTTCAATGTCATTGTTAGAATCACCTACCATCACGGCATTCTCTTTACTTACCTGTAATTTATCTAATACATAGTAAAGAGGAGTAGGATCAGGTTTGCGCTTTTCAATGACCTCACCACCTAAGATAAAGTCAAAATAGTCTTTAATGCCCATATAGCCTAATAAAGGCAGAGCAAACATCTGTGGTTTATTAGTTACAACAGCAAGCTTAATCCCACGGGACTTAAAGTACTCAAGACCTTCTTTTACGCCCTCATAGAGGTTGTAGTCTTTATCAAGTCCTTTAGTGTATTCAACGTTGAAGACTTCTCTTGCTCTCTTTAATAAAGATGCATCTACATCTTTTAGCTCTACGTCAAAGCGACCTGCTATCACACGAGCTAAAAGCATGTTCACACCGTTGCCTACAAAGCCTTTAGTAGTTTCTACTGAAGGCGGATTTAAACCAATAGCTACAGCACTTTTAGATGCAGCTATTGCTAGCTGCGGAATAGTATTAGCAAGAGTACCATCAAGATCGAACAATAAAGCTTGTGGTAACTTAGTTAATTTTGGCATTACTTCTCTAAAGCCTTGTGTAAAGCTGTTAAAGCCTGTTTTTTGTCAGATGCGCCAAAGAAAGCAGAACCTACTACAAAGGTATCAGCACCAAATGAAGCAATCTCTGCAATATTGCTGTCTTTTACGCCGCCGTCAACCTCGATACTGATATCATAGCCATCATCTTTAGCCATCTTTTTAACATCAGCAACTTTAGTTAAGGTAGCTTTAATAGTCTTCTGACCACCAAAACCAGGGTTTACAGTCATAACTAAAACAAAATCTAGTTTCTCCCACAGATATCTCAACATCTGTGGAGGAGTAGCTGGGTTTAAAGCTAAACCAGCTTTAATGCCCATCTCTTTGATATGAGTTAGCATTCTTTCAGTATGAATACATGCCTCAGGATGGAAAGAGATCCAGTTAGCGCCTGCGTTTGCATAATCATCAACGATATTCTCTGTTACAGGAGATACCATTAAATGAACATCAAAAACAGCATCAGGAAACTTCTTTCTCATAGCCTTTAAGAAAGCAGGTCCGAAGGTCATATTTGGCACAAAGTGGTAATCCATTACATCAAAATGAATTACATCTACACCTTCGTCTAAGGCCTCTTTTACATCTTTCTCAAGATTTAATAAATCAGCTGACAGGATTGAACCTGCGATTAAAAATTTCTTGGTATTCACTTATTGCATTCTCATTTCTGATTGTACTTTTTCAAAAGACTTAGCAAATGAGCCATGTGCTCTTAGAGAGCTAGGCAGAATTGCTGCTCTTGAAACAGCTTCTTTTGCGGTTAAAAAATCACCCATGACTAATACATGCCATGGAGCACCATTGCGAACAGTGGTGTAAATCCAGTATCTACCCTCTACATAGTCAGCTGCCTGTAATAGTGGAGCTCTATTGCGTCCTGCTAAAACCTGTAAGGTATAGTGACGAGGGTTCTTTGATAAAAGTTCATCATGTGAGCCTGGTACTGGGGTGCTTCTAGGACGAGCACGAGTATAGCTTCTGTTAGATGACTTTTTATTAGTCTTAGCATTAGCTTTAGCAGTCTTTATATTAGCTTTATTGTCAGCTTTTTCTTCCTTTTGAGGATTGTCTTTTAAAGCTAAGGCATCAGCTTTCTTTTTAATTTCAGCTTCTTCTAATGCTTTTTGCTCTAAAGCTTTCTTTTGAGCTTCTAGAGCTTTAGCATTTTCAGCATCTTCTTTAGCTATTTTGTCTTTGAAAAGAACATTATTCTCACGGCTTAAAACCTCAGGCTCGTTTGAATTAGCCTCTTCTTTAGAAGTTGCTGACTCATTAGTTGATGAGTTTGTAGCTGATGAATTATTTACAGATGATTTGTCATCACCTTTAGCAGCATCAGATGCATTATTAGCATCGGTTTTTACAGATCCTGCCAATCCTTGCCTGGGATTACCTGATTTGTCATCAGCCTCTTTCTTTTCAATTTCATCTAAAGCATTGCCATCTAAGGTTACAGACTTTTTAGTCTGAGCATTAGTAGTCTCAGCTTCAATACCACCGTTAACGTCTGGTAATAAACCACCATCGTCATTTACAGCGTTAGAAGCATCACCCTTAGGGCCTTTAGCATTGATATCGCTTACAGCACCTGCTGATACTGAAAGAGGATCATCAGCTGTAGTTGAGCTGTTAACATCTGAGCCATTCTTTTGAGCGCTCTTTTGAACAGATTCAACAATCTGTACACTATCAGGCTTTTGCTCAGGAGCTTTACCAAAGATACTGTCAACAATGTTTGATCCCATAAAGACAGGTACAAGACAGGCTAGCACAATGACAATGCAGATAATTGAAATGAAAATAGCAGCTGAGCTGTGCTTTTTCTTACCTGACTTTGCATTTGGCTTTACGTCAAGTGATACCTGTGGCTGTGATGACTTATCATCGTTTACTTGAATAGGATCGTTCATAAGAGTCTCCGTTAATTTAATAACTCTGCTGATGTTACCTTCACATGATGCTAATGCATGAGGTAACTTTGGCAGAATTGTTTTGTAAACCTTGTCTAATCTTGCAAATACGAACATCTGCTCGCACAAAGCGCTAGCTTCATCGATGGTAATTGCAGGAATGGTGATCTCATCAATTGAGATCTTATTGCTGGTCTTTTCAGCAATTTTAGTCTGTACCCATAGTGGGTGACCTGTAACTAAAAATGAGAATCTGTTTTTTCCAAGATTATGCTCATAAAGCTCAATGAGTTCATCAAAGAATGAACTTATGGCACTGTCAGCATCGTCGACAATCACTAAAAAGCGCTGTCTTACTGGAATAGAGAGTTTAGCAAAACTCTGATAGAGAGGTTCTGTATCATCCCATTTTTCATTAGGAGCAATCTGCTGTAAGAACAGTTGACGCAACTGCTCTTGGGTCATCTCATCCTGGCATGGAATAAAGACCGCTAAAAACTTGCTCTCAAGTTCATTTACAACCTGCTCACACAAGCTGGTTCTGCCAGAGCCAGAATCGCCTGAGAGCATGACAAAGTTCTCACCATATAAGAACTTTTCATGAATAGCCTGTGCGCAGTCTAGTAATGACTTAGGAACAGAGAAACCTTGATGATGCATGCGCATACTATGCTTTTAACCTGCTAATTAGAGCCTTAACCTCATCATCTGATACGTCTGAGAAGATCTTAACCTCACCGATACGTACAGGCAGTACATAGCGAATTACACCATGACGAACTTTCTTGTCATGACGCATGTGCTCGATAAAATCGTTGCCAGTCATTTTCTCAGGAATTACTGTTGGTAATTTAGCACTCTGACATAACTCTAACATCTTATCAAAGTCGTCATGGGTGATAAGTTTTCTGTCTAATGCTAAAGCAGAAGCTATCACCATACCTAAACCTACAGCCTCACCATGTAGCCAGGTACCAAAGCCTAAATAAGCTTCGATAGCATGACCGAAGGTATGACCGTAATTTAAGATTGCACGTAAACCATGCTCCTTTTCATCTTGAGATACAACTAGTGCTTTAATCTCACAGCAACGCTTTACGATGTGAGATAAGGTATCCAAATCATAGGTAAAGACTTTAGATACATGCTCTTTTAAGAATTCAAAGAACTTGTCATCATAAATGATACCGGTCTTTACTACCTCACCTAAGCCCGCGGTTAACTCACGCTGAGGTAAGGTCTTTAAACAGTCCAAATCAGCAATTACAGCTTTAGGCTGATAGAAAGCACCGATCATGTTTTTACCTAAAGGATGATTGATAGCAGTCTTACCACCTACAGATGAATCAACCATAGCAAGTAAGGTTGTAGGGATCTGCACAAATGGAATGCCTCTTTGATAAGCAGAAGCTGCAAAGCCTGCCATATCACCTACGACACCGCCACCTAGGGCAATCACAGCACCGTCTCGACCGAAATCCTTTTCCATAAGAGCAGTTAAAATCTGCCACCATGAGTCTACGGTCTTATAAGCTTCACCGTCTTTTAGAACACACTCACTGACATTAAAATCATGCTCTTCTAACTGAGTTTTTAACTCATCAAAATATAATGGACCTACAGTGGTATTAGTAACCACCATTACATCAGTTACCTTAGGTAGAGCTTCTCTAATCAGCTCACCATAATTTAAGTCGGTACCAATATAAATTGGATATGATCTTTGGCCTAAACCTACTGTTATAGTTTCCATGAGTATTCCTTTAGTTTTGCTTTAATCTGTTCTACGCAGTCATGCACATTGTTGTGGCTTGAATCAACAATGAAATCACATGCTTCTCTATAAAGAGGATCTCTTACTTTAAAAATGTCTTCTAATCTCTTGCGTCTGTCATCGACTGCAATCATTGGACGGTTATTATCTTTTAAAGTTCTTAAATATTGAGAATCCACATCTGCCATCAGGTAAACTACAAGACCATTTGCTTTTAAGAGCTTGCGGTTTTCCTCACGACCAATCACACCACCACCTGTGGCTATAATAGCGTCTACTTTAAGACAGCGTTTTAAAACCTCAGTTTCTATATTTCTAAACTCTTGTTCACCGTCATCTTCAAAAATAGCAGGAATACTCTTACCTGCATATTTGACGATTTCCTCATCTATATCTAAAAAAGGTCTTTCGGTTACTAAAGCTAGTGATTTACCAATACTGCTCTTTCCTGAGCCCATAGGTCCTACAAGAAAAAGTCTATCTTTACATTCTAAGGTCATCTGCTATCCGTTTTTTTAATTTATTTGAATGAATTTTAACTCATTTTCGCTTTTAGCTGTACATTAGTGAGCACATTTTGTGTTGATTTACTAAAGAGAATAAGTTGATTTACTAAAGAGATCGATTTTGATTAGTAAAGAGAATTAAGTGTGCTAAATTCTCCTGATAAAGCTCTTATTTTTTGGCTTTTCTAAAAAGAGTCAATTACAGCCATTTTGGCGATTTTTTGCTAAAATGAGCCATCAGTTTTTTGCATAGAGGCTTTTTGTGCTTTTTAAATACGTTAAATTTGCCTTCTGGGCTGCTTTGTTTGGTGTCGGTGTATCAGGTGTAGCTGGTGCTGCCCTGTATTATCAGACCTTAGGTGATCTTCCGGATGTAGAACAGTTAAAGGAAGTTACCTTTGAAACTCCTATGAAGATCTACTCTGCTGATAACAAACTCATAGGTGAGTTTGGTGAGAGCAAGAGAATTCCTGTTGCCTTAGACAAGATCCCTTTAAAGATGAGACAGGCTTTTTTGGCAATTGAGGATACACGTTTTTATGATCACAGCGGTATCGATCCTATTGGTATCGTCCGTGCTGCTATTGTTGCTGCAACCTCTGCTTCTGCTAAACAGGGTGCTAGTACCATTACTCAGCAGGTAGCCAGAAACTTCTTTTTAACTAGAGAAAAGACTTTAAAGAGAAAGATTAAAGAGGTCTTTATCTCATTGAGGATCGAGCAGGTTTTAACTAAGGATGAGATCTTTGAGTTATACCTAAATAAGATTGCTCTAGGTCACCGCTCTTATGGTGTAGCAGCTGCTGCTCAAACCTACTATGGTAAAAACTTAGATGAATTAACCTTAGGTCAGATGGCAACTATTGCTGGTCTTCCAAAGGCTCCTTCATCTTTAAACCCTATTTCTAATCCTGAAAAATCAAAAGACCGCCGTCACTTGGTTTTAGACAGAATGTACTCTTTAGGCTACATCACTAAAGATGAGTACGATAAAGCTGATGCTGAGCCTTATAAGGCTGAGTTCCATGCAAGTAAACTTGAAGCTTATGCTCCTTACGTAGCAGAAAAAGCAAGACAGTTAGCTTTAGATAGATTCGGTCCATCTGCCTATACTGACGGTATTGAAATTTACACTACCGTTTTAGCTAAAGACCAGGAAGCTGCTCACGAGGCTGTCTTTAGAGCGGTTAATGACTATGACAAGCGTCATGGCTATAGAGGTTCTAAAGAGAACATCAATGCTTTAAAAGAAAAAGATGATAAGTTTGATGTGGATAAATACCTTTACTCTAAAGATATTTACCACTATATCCACCCTGCTGTAGTTACAGCTTTAGATGATAAGTCTGGACTGTTACAGGCCTACGGCAGAAAAGGGCAAGACATCACCATCAGCTATCAGAACCTAAAATGGGCAGCTCCTTTTATCAATGATAAAAGACAGGGACCTACTCCTAAAAAAGTATCTGATGTAGCTAAATTAGGTGATCTTATCTTCTACAGCATCAATGATAAAAATGAAGCTGAGTTAGCTCAGGTACCTGAGGTTGAAGCTTCAATCGTAGCTTTAAATCAGTACAACGGCGCTATCGTAGCTATGGTTGGCGGTTATGACTTTGCCAAAAGTAAGTTTGATAGAACCACTCAGTCTACCCGTCAGACTGGTTCTAACTTCAAACCATTCCTGTACTCAGCAGCTGTAGCTAAAGGCATTAACATCAACTCTATTTTCCAGGATGAACCAATTAGAACTTGGGATCCTGGTTCACGTACCTGGTGGGAACCTAAAAACTCACCTAACCGATATGACGGTCCAATGTCTTTACGTGAAGGTCTGGCTCGCTCTAAGAACGTAGTGTCAATCAGACTTATCCGTCAAATTGGCGTACACAATGTAGTTGAGCATGTAGAAAAGTTTGGTCTTAATGTACCTCGTTCACAGCAGGTTGAAGCTATGGCTTTAGGCTCTGTTGAGGTAACTCCACTTGATCTGGTTACAGGTTATGCAACCTTTGCTAACGGTGGCTATAAGATTGAACCTTACCTTGTATCAAAGATTGTTAAAAACGGTGGCATTGTTTATCAGTACAATCCAAAAGTAGCTGATCCTACAGCACCTGATATTGTAAAAAATGGTATCAAGCTTGAATACGAGGATGGCACCACCGTTCCTGACAATATGGCAACACAGGTACTCTCTCACAAGAATGCTTACATCGTAGCTGATATGATGAGATCAGTAATCTATGGTGGTGAAGGTCTGTCAGGTCCTTACTGGGGTACTGGTTCTAGAGCTTCTGCTACAACCGGTAGAACCGATCTGCACGGCAAGACTGGTACTACCAACAATGTTCATGATGCTTGGTTCTCAGGCTTTAATGGCAACGTAGTTGCAACCTCATGGATGGGTTTTGATACTGACCGTGATTTAGGTTGGTCAAGAACCCAAGGCCCTGAAGGTGGTGCCTATTCAGCTCTACCTATTTGGGCAAGATTCATCAAAATTACTGAAGAAGGAAAGCCTGCAGCTCCACTACCTATTCCTGAAGGCTTAGGTAAATGTACCAATGCTGGTATTACTGACTGGTGCATCTCTGGTGGTACTTCAATTTCTGAGGCAGGTGAATCTGCTCCTACAGATGAAAATGGTGAAAGTGGCCAAACTGATAACAGTGTTGAAGATGGCTCAAGCCAGACTGAGGTAGATACCTCTAACATCAGTTCAGATAATATCTTCTAAAAAGAGCATCTTAAAAAAGCTCATCTTCTAAAAAGAAGATTACCTTTTGATGATTCAATAAAGCACATCTTTGGATGTGCTTTTATTTTGAGTAACGCTTAAAGTAACAGAACAACTTACTTCATAGCAAACAATCTTTCTTATACGTGTTTTTCTAAAGCTGTTCAATTCAAGATGTAGTAGCGTTAGAATATGTCGCGTCTTTGGAGGATGACATGACTATTGATATCTACGTATACCTAATCGTATTACCTTTCATGTTTTTAGCAGGCTTTGTTGATGCAATTGCAGGCGGTGGTGCCTTAATTGCGCTGCCAGGTATGTTCATCGCAGGACTTCCTGCACATACTGCTTTAGGTACCAATAAATTTGGTGCAATGTTCGGTACGCTCTTTACCACCATCAGATTTATCACCAAAGGCTTTATCAATCTAAAGATTGCTGCAATAATTGCCATTTTTACAATCTCAGGTGCAGCTCTAGGTACTAATCTTGTGTTAATGGTATCTAGCAACAGTTATAAGATTGCGCTTCTAGTAGGTCTTCCAATTACAGCTTTCTATCTTTTAAGAAAGCGTGCGCTAAAAGATTATTCTGAGGAGATCCCTCAAAACAAACTCATCATACGCTGTATTCTCATTACTTTTATTGTGGGTATTTATGATGGCTTTTATGGACCAGGTTCAGGTACCTTTTTGCTCTTGTGTTTCTGCGCTTTTACCCACATGAGTGTCCAAAAATCAAATGGTCTTACTAAAGCTGAGAACTTAATTTCAGACATCACATCCATGATCTTATTCTTAAGACACGGTGATGTTCTGTTGCCTTTAGGTATTATGGCTGCAGTAGCTAATATTGCTGGTAACTATCTTGGAGCTAGATTCTTTGAAAAGAGAGGCGCCTTTGCAACCCGTCCGATTATGATTGTAGTGATTAGCCTGTTTATTCTAAAGGTAGGCTATGATGTAATCACAGGACAGTAAGAGTTCATTGCTTTACTAGTACTCTTATAATTGAAGTTCCTGATGATCATGATAACGAAGGCTGTAACTATTTAAAGTTACAGCCTTCGTGTTTTAATAAAACTTAAGTTTTAGCTGTTCTTATTTTGCTTTAGTAGCTTAAAGCTTACTATAGCTACTACAAAGACACCTATACCTAAAAGCTCAAATGATCTCTCTAAAGATGAGAGCTTTGAGACATAACCTATGATTACAGGTCCTAGTAAAATACCTGAGTAACCTAATGAGTTAATAATTGAGATTGCTGACTGAACCTTAATTCCAGGAATTGATCCTGTAAAAGATACAAGCTGAGGCACGATATTACCAGCACCTAAACCGATGATAGTAAAACCAATCATCATACCCACATAATGCTCAACAGTTGCAGTAATAAAGAAACCTGTTGCCACCATTAAGGCTCCAAATACAACAGTTCTTCTGCGACCTATGGTAGTTACAAGCTTATTTCCTGAGAATCTAGCAATAGTCATGGTTACAGCAAAGAAAGCATAGAAGTAACCAGCTACCTCTGGAGTAATACCTCTGTTCTGTGTTGCAAAAACTGTTGACCAGCTCAAAAGCGCACCTTCAGAGCCGTACATGATAAAGCACAGACAACCTAATACAATGATCACAGGAGGTATTTTATGATGCTTTGCATTGGTATTTGTTTCTGCTTTGACATGCTCTGCATTGAAAGATTTAACGTCAGAAATTAAAGCTCTACAACCTACTAAGGTTACACCTGTCATGATTAAAAACAGTAAGAAAGAGCTCAAATGAATGCCTAAACCTATGGTTAAAAGTAAAGACATGATCATGGAACCCACAATGGTACCTAATGAATAGCCACCATGGAAACCTGACATTAAAGGACGCTTGTAGATATTCTCAACTATAACAGCATTTACGTTTGATGAGACATCAATCGCAATTAAGCTTGCGCCAAAGATGGCTAAGATTAAACATAACAGCCACTCATGGTTTACAAAAGAAATACCAATAAGTGACAGACCTAAAACTATACAGCCAGTGATAGCTACAAGTTTAGGACCAAACTTTGAGATCAAAGGTCCTACTGATGGTAATGCACACAGAGAACCAATACCCATAGATAACAGTAATCGACCAAACTGCGCGTCATCGAGGTTCATACCCATTTTCACAAATGGAACCATTGGTGCCCAAGCAGCTTCAATTGCGCCTAAAACACCAAAAGATAACTGATTTGATATTAAAAGCTTACGATTCTGATCCATAAAAAATTCCTTAAACCTAAAAGGTTAGAGAAATACTTTACAAACACTGTTAATCAGGATTTTAAGCTGTGTATGAGGCATCCATATACCTGATACTATGCCTGACAATATTCCTGATTAACGCCTAATTTTTGGTGATTATAAGACAGCTAATTTAATTGTATTACACAGAATTTATACACAAAATTAAACCTATTCTTACAATAACAACGTTTACAAAAGGCACATCATACAGAAATGTACACAAAAAGCGATACACTTCAAAATAAAAAGTTTCTGGAGGGATGATTTTTTCAATTTTCAGGAAATTAAAAGGCCGTAACTCCACAAAAGAGCTACGGCCTTCACAAAATTTAAATTATTCTAAGCGACGATTACATCATGCCTGGCATACCGCCCATGCCGCCCATAGGAGCTGCAGGAGCTGCGTCATCCTTACGAGGAGCATCAGCAATCATGCACTCAGTGGTTAGCATTAAGCCAGCGATTGAAGCTGCATACTGTAGAGCTGAACGGGTAACCTTGGTAGGATCCAAAATACCCATCTCAATCATATCGCCGTACTGCTCGGTACCTGCATTGTAACCATAGTTGTCTGAACCGTTACGAACTTCGTTAGCGATAACAGAAGCTTCCTGACCTGCGTTGGTTACGATCTGACGTAAAGGAGCTTCCATTGCAGTTAATGCAACCTTAATACCTACGTCCTGATCCTGATTATCGCCCTTTAAGCCAGCAATCTTCTTAGCAACGCGAACTAATGCTACACCGCCGCCTGGTACAACACCTTCTTCAACAGCAGCACGAGTTGCGTGCATAGCGTCTTCTACACGATCCTTCTTCTCTTTCATAGCAACTTCAGTTGCAGCACCAACCTTGATTACTGCTACGCCGCCTGCAAGTTTAGCAACACGCTCTTGTAACTTCTCACGGTCGTACTCTGAGGTTGACTCTTCGATCTGCTTACGGATCTGAGCAACACGCTCTTCGATAGCCTTTGAATCACCTTCACCATCAATGATAGTGGTGTTATCCTTGGTGATTACAACACGCTTTGCAACACCTAGGTCATCTAGGGTAGCCTTATCAAGCTCCATACCTAATTCTGATGAAATTACAGTACCTGCAGTTAGAATTGCGATATCCTGTAACATTGCCTTACGACGGTCACCAAAACCAGGAGCCTTAACAGCTGCAACCTTAACAATACCACGCATATTGTTAACAACTAAGGTTGCTAGAGCCTCTGACTCAACATCCTCAGCGATGATAAGTAATGACTTACCAGCCTTTGCAACACCTTCTAGGATGGTGATTAAATCACGGATGTTTGAAATCTTCTTGTCGCAAAGAAGAATGTATGGGTTCTCTAATTCAACAGTACCAGTCTCGGTCTTGTTTACGAAGTATGGTGATAAGTAACCACGGTCGAACTGCATACCTTCAACTAGATCTAACTGATCCTCTAAGCCCTGGCCATCTTCAATAGTGATAACGCCATCACGACCAACTTTCTCCATTGCGTCAGCAATTAAGTTACCAACAGTTGCGTCTGAGTTAGCTGAAATGGTACCAACCTGAGCGATTGACTTCTTGTCTTCGCACTTGATTGATAACTTCTTTAACTCTTCAGTTGCAGCTGCAACAGCTTTATCAATACCGCGCTTTACGTCCATTGGGTTCATACCAGCAGCGATTGACTTTAAGCCTTCGTTAACAATTGCCTGAGCTAAAACAGTAGCGGTTGTGGTACCGTCACCTGCTGCATCGTTAGCTTTTGATGCAACTTCTTTAACCATCTGGGCACCCATGTTCTGGAACTTACCCTCAAGCTCGATCTCTTTAGCAACTGAAACACCATCTTTGGTGATTAGTGGAGCACCGTAGCTCTTATCTAGAACTACGTTACGGCCCTTAGGACCTAAGGTAACTTTAACAGCGTTAGCTAGAACGTTTACACCCTCTAACATCTGGGCGCGTGCTTCGTTTCCGAAAATTACTTGCTTTGCAGACATTCTAAATTCTTCCTAAACTTAAAAAATGATTCTTTTAGCTAGCTTTGTACTAGTCTTCAACGATTGCAAATACGTCAGTCTCAGAGATGATAACTACATCCTTACCATCTAACTTCTCTTTTTTGCAACCATAGCCTTCGTTATAGATAACAGTGTCACCAACTTTTACGCTCATTGGAGATGTTGTGCCGTTCTCAAGAACACGACCTTTACCTACTGCAACAACCTTACCGCGAGTTGACTTTACTGCTGCGCTACCTAATAAAATACCACCTGATGATTTGGTTTCTTCCTCAAAAGGCTCAACAATAACGCGATCATACAAAGGAACTAATTTCATTTGTTTCTCCACGGCTATCTACCGTAATATTCTTTTTTAGTCGGAAAAAGGCGTCCGACTGTCACCTAGCGTTTATCTATTAGTACAAGATAAAGCATTTAAACTTTTCACAACACTTAAAATGGGGATGGATTTTTTCTTTTCAAGAGAAAAAAGTAAAAAAAATAAAAATATTTTTTACTTATTGTTTTGTAAGTATTTTTAGACAAATTATTTTGAGTTTACATGAAAAATGTAAATGGTCTGAAATAACCTTTTAAACATTTTAAGGCAGTCTCAAAGCAGACTGTCTGTTCATTAAAAAATCAGTGTGATTAGTCTCACAAATCTGTACATAATTGCATTTTTCTTGCTGTCTTTAAAATTGCCTGTAAAGGCACTTTAAAAGCCCATAGTGAGGTGCACTTTTTACGGCTTTACTTTCGTCATTTTTCTAAGTCATCGATCTGTACCGATCTGCAATCGATCTTTACAGTTCATCTGAGTATGAGTTTGCACTTGCAAAATTGCACCAGATAAGGCTCTAAAATGCCTTTGCTATAATACTTGTATAGGATTTTACAAGGATTGTAGCAGTGGAACATCAGACCCTAAAAAACAGATTCAGAGATATCTCTGAGAAACTGGAAAAAGCAGTTTCTCACGATCCTGCATTATCTGCACTTGTCAGTGTATTGATGACTTTATTTGAAACTTTATCAAATATGTTCGCAAAGCAAGGTGTGCAGTTAGTTTTACAGGGTGAACAGCTGTCCAACCTTAACAAGCAATTAGCTATACAGATTGAGCAAAATGCAGAACAAAAGGTTACCATTGAAAAACTTATGGCTTTAATAGACACACTCAATATAAAGTTAGGAAACAGAACCTTAACGTAAGCTCCCCATCACCCC
>Ga0256405_10007241_pt1 | contig 16935 bp, 16 predicted proteins | sample RumenRJG_02DNA_FD_189096 | JGI IMG/M metagenome (GOLD analysis project Ga0256405, IMG submission 189096) | Bovine rumen microbial communities from Lethbridge, Alberta, Canada - RJG_02 | ecosystem: Host-associated > Mammals > Digestive system > Stomach > Rumen | place: Canada: Alberta...
TTTTAACCGAGTGTATTTCGTGCACCCTTTTTCGGCGGCGAACATCTGGCTTTGCCCGTCAGGGCTCAGGCTCAAGGAATTTTAGCTGTTGGTTTGGCAAAATCCAACCTCGGTGAATAATTCAGGTCAAAAGATATTTTGCGGATGGCCCCCGCATTCCATATTGACGCATTTCACAAGACCGACTATCCTTTTTAAGAAACCTGTAATTTGCTCCTTCGTATGGAGTGTATCACATAGATTTGGGTGGATGATGGATTCGACAAATGACAGCAATCAGAGCAGCAATCAGCGGGCCTTTTTCGGCTCGCTGGACGTGCTGATCCGGCGGATAAAGGACGGCACCTTCGGGGAGATCCTCGATGACTGGCGCTGGATTTTTACATACAGCGCGAGATATAAGGGCGCCATTGTATTTTATACGATTCTGGGTATTGTCAGTACCACGCTGGGGCTTGTATCGAGTGTCGCGAGCAAGTATATGATCGATATCATCACGGGATACAAGACGGACAAGCTGTGGGTTCTGATTCTGATCACGCTGATTTCCGCCGGCACGAGTCTCATTTTCGGCAACCTGCTGAACCGGATCTCGACGAAGCTCAGCATCGACATCAATAACGACATTCAGGCGGACATCTTTGACAAGATCATTGACGCGGAGTGGCTCTCCTTAAATCACTACAGAAATGGCGATGTCCTCAACCGGTTTAACAGTGATATCGGCACGGTGGCCAATAACGCCATCAGCTGGCTTCCCACGATCATTATTGCGATCTACAATTTCGTCGCGACATTTCTCGTTATCTGGCACTACAATAAAGTTATGTCGATTCTGTCATTTGCCACGGCGCCGGTGATGCTCGTTATGTCCCGCTTCCTCATTAAGAAGCAGCGGGAGTACGGCAAGAAGACGCGGGAAATGAGCAGCCAGGTGATGAATTTTGAGGTGGAGACATTTTATAATTTCGATACGATCAAGTCATTTGGCATTATGGACCACTTCAGCCGGAAGCTCCGGGAATGGCAGCAGCGCTTTAAGAAGATCAGCCTGGAATACAACTGGTTTCAGATCTGGACAGGCATTTTTATGTCCATTATCGGCATGATCGTCCAGTATTCCGCCTTCGGCTACTGCCTGTTCCTGCTGTGGACCCGGCAGATCACCTATGGAACGATGACCCTGTTTCTGGAGCAGAGGGGTAAGCTCTCGAGCGCCTTCAGCAACGTGGTCAGTATCATCCCGAATTTCCTGAACAGCTCGATCTCTGCCCACAGAATACGCGAGCTCGTTGAGCTCCCGAGAGAGCAGCACATTCCGGAGAGCTCTCTGTTGAAGGCGAAGGAGGACGACGGCTTTCAGGTGCAGATGCAGCACGTCGATTTCTCTTATATTCAGGGAAAGCGCGTGATTACGGACTCGGATTTTCTGGCCTCGCCGGGTGAGATCGTTGCGCTGGTCGGCCCGTCGGGAGAGGGAAAGACAACGATGATCCGTCTGATCCTCGGCCTTGTGCATCCGGATTCCGGACGAGTGTGGCTTCGCGCGTCGGACGGCAGGGAGATCGATATGAACGCGGATACGCGGTATCTCTTTGCCTATGTGCCACAGGGAAATACAATCCTTTCCGGAACCATCGCTGAGAATCTGCGCATGGTGAAGGAGGATGCGACGGACGAGGAGATTGTGGACGCGCTGAAGACGGCCTGCGCCTGGGATTTCGTGTCAAAGCTCCCGGATACGATCAACAGCTCCATCGGTGAGAGAGGGCGCGGCTTTTCGGAGGGACAGGCCCAGCGGATCGCGATCGCCCGCGCGCTGCTCCGCGACGCGCCGATTCTTCTTCTGGACGAGGCGACGTCCGCACTGGATGTCACGACAGAGCGGCAGGTCCTTCGGAATATTATTAAGCAGAAGCCGAATAAGACCTGCATCGTGACGACCCATCGCCCGACCGTCCTCAATATGTGCCAGAGAGTCTACCGGGTGATGGATACGCACGTGACGGAGCTCACAGAGGAAGAGGCGAGCCGCATGGCGATGGACTTCTGAGATGGGAGATAGGACGTTTGATGAACAGAACCTTCAGGATAGGGGATTTCATTTTTCGAATAGACTGCCCGGAGAGCGTTCAACCTCCGGAGAATTTTCTGCTTTTTGCGATTCCGGAGGAGGATGTCCCGGACTCGGAGCGGATCTACCATTATCAGATAGAGATCAGTGACCACTTCCCGGAGGCTGATGGGACCTGCGTGGCCAGAAGAGAGGATCTCCTGGTCTATGTGTCGGAAAATGACCTCGAGACGCGGTATATCGGCATACGAGGAAGGAAAGAGCCCTATGCCTGTTACCGTGAGACAGGGCAAAGAGATGCCGCGATTTTGATTTCGCCTGACATCGTCCCGGACATGCGGATTGATACGATTTTTTCTTCGCTCTTTTGCCTTGAGAAGCGGATGCTGGAGAGGGATGCGCTGGTTCTTCACTGCGCGTATATCGTGCGTAAACGTGTGGACGGGACTGACGAGGCTGTGCTGTTCTCCGCACCGTCCGAAACGGGAAAGTCCACGCAGGCGGATCTCTGGCAGAAGTATCGCGGCACATGTACGGTCAATGGCGACCGCGGGCTTCTGCGCCGCGACCTGGCAGGCCGCTGGATTGCGGATGGCTGGCCGGTCTGCGGGAGCTCCGGGATCTGTCACAGGATGGCTGCGCCGATTCGCGCGATTGTGCTTCTGTCTCAGGAAAAACGGAATGCCGCAGAGAGACTCATTCCGATGCGGGCATTTATCGGTCTCTACAGTCAGGTCACGATTAACCGCTGGAACCGCGCGGAAAATGAAAAGGCGATGAACCTTCTGGATGCGCTGATCGGATCGGTGCCGGTGTATCATCTCGGGTGCGACATCTCGGAGGACGCCGTGGACTGTCTGGAGAGCGCACTGGAATCGGAATACCAAAATTTCCCGAACAGAGTATACTGAAATAAGAGGGCTCATATGGAATGGATAAGCCGGCTTTAAGAAAAGTGGACACAACTGAATATCTCTCGATGCTCCGCGGCCTTGTCGAAGAGGGAAGAACGGTCAGCCTTCTGGTCAGTGGAAGCAGCATGTCGCCGTTTCTGTGCCACGAGCGGGACTTCGTTTATTTCCAGAAGCCGGATCGGGAGCTTGCCCGGGGCGACATCGTATTTTACCAGAGAGATTCCGGACAATTCGTGATGCACCGGATCTGCCGGGTGCGAAAGGATGCAGCCGGCACAGTGACATATGACCTGATCGGAGATAACCAGTCAGCGGTCGAGCACGGGATCCGGAGAGACCAGATTTTCGGGCTGATTACAGAGGTGAAACGGAAGGGGAAAATGATCCGCCCGGGCGATTTCTGGTGGGAGTTCTTCGAGAAGGTCTGGATTCGCATGATTCCGCTGCGCCGGATGATAACCAATATCTATGGGATGCACTATCGCAAACATGTATGAGATGACGTATGTATATTCTTATGAGGGGAGAGATACATGGAGAAGACAGACGAGCTGCTTCTGGAGGCTCTGCGCTCTTTTTTGAGAGAGGAAAAAGTCGGTTGGACGCTGAGCATCAGCGAGGAAGAGTGGGAGACTTTATTTCAGAAGGCGGTGAAGCACCAGATCCTTCCGATGGTTTTCGACGCAGTATATGCGTGTGATTCTTTTCATTCGCTCAGTCCGCAGAAGATCGAGTATTACCGTCAGCAGGTTCTTCGGACTGTGATGATACAGACAAGGAACACAGGTGAATTTGCCCGGCTGCTCCGGTATCTCCGGGATCATCAGCTGCACCCGCTGGTTGTCAAGGGAATCGTCTGCCGGAGTCTCTATCCACAGCCGGATTACCGTCCTTCCGGCGACGAGGATGTCTTCATTTCCGAAAATGAATTTCCGGAATGCGATCGCCTGCTCCGGGAATATGGGATGCAGTACGCCGATCCGGCAAAGAACCCGGAGGAAGAGTACGAGGTTCCCTACGGAAAGGTGCGCAGCGGCCTGTGCATCGAGCTTCACAAGCAGCCGTTTCCGCCGGAATCTCCGGTCTATGGGGAGTGGAACCGCTTTTTTGAGGGAGCGCAGGAGAGAGCGGTTTCGATTCAAATGGACGGTGCAGAGGTTCCTACGATGGCGCCGACGGATCATTTCTTTTACCTGATTTGCCACGCCTTGAAGCATTTCCTGCACAGCGGCTTCGGCATCAGGCAGATCTGTGACATCACACTGTTTGCAAATGCCTATGGGAAGGATATCGACTGGGACAGGGTTCGCAGAAACTGCCGGGAGATCCACGCGGAGCTTTTTCTCGCTGCCCTGCTTAAGATCGGGCAGAAGTACCTGACCTTTGATCCAGAGCAGTCCCACTGCCCAGAGGATTTGATGGCTCTTGCAGTCGATGAAAATGACATGCTCGAGGACATCCTCGGGAGCGGAGTCTTCGGCGACTCGACCATGAGCCGAAGGCACAGCAGCACCATCACACTGAATGCGGCGGCCTCCGGCAAAGAAGGAAAGACAGTCAGGAGCCGGGTGTGGAAGAGCGTATTTCCCGATGCCTCGAGCCTTACGTCCCGGTATCCGTATCTTCGAAAGAAGCCGTATCTCCTGCCGATCGCCTGGATTGACCGTCTGGCGAAGTACCAGAAGGAGCGCCGGAGCCGGAACAATGATGATTTCGTTGAAAGTCTGCGGATCGGGAAAGAGCGGGTGGAACTTCTGCATGAGTACAAAATTTTGTAATTCGCAACGGAACGATGTACTGCAGAGACTGCGTATATACGTAACCAGTATCAGGCATTCCCAATACAGGGATTCAGGAGACCAGCGACATAGCACTTGAAAGAACTATATACGGACTCAGTATTATTCATTCCAGTTGCGGTGATTGAGAAGATAAGAAACATTGTGTCGGGGATGACTACATAAAATTGCTTTCGGTCAGGAAAGGAGAAGAGATGGATCAGATGGCAGGGGTCTCGACCGCCGAGGCGGCGCTGTTTGCGCGGGCGGCCGCAGGCCAAATTCCGATCAACGGGAGTCTCGAGCTGACCCCGCTCTGCAATATGAACTGCGACATGTGCTATGTGCGGCTGGACCGCGGGCAGATGGAGAAGCAGGGCCGGCTGCGCACGGCGGAAGAATGGCTGACGGTTGCCCGTGAGATGAAGGACGTGGGCGTCCTCTTTCTCCTTTTGACCGGCGGAGAGCCGCTCACGTATCCGGACTTTCGGAAGCTCTATCTTGCTCTTCGCAAAATGGGGATGATCCTGACCGTCAATACGAACGGAACCTTGCTTAATGAGGAGTGGGCTGAGTTTTTCGGCAAATACAAGCCCCGCCGGATCAATATCACGCTCTATGGCGCAAATGATAAGGCCTATCAGAGGCTCTGCCATTATCCGGGCGGATTTGAGCGGACCATATCGGCGGTCAAGGCGCTCCGCGAACAGAACGTAGACGTTCGTCTGGGAGCAAGCATGACGAAAATGAATTCCGCGGATCTTCCTGCCTTTTTCAAAATCGCAAGGGAACTGGGTGTCCCCTTAAATGTAGACACCTATATGCTTCCGGCAACGAGAGAGCGGGAGAAGGCGTTCTGCGAGGAGACGAGACTTTCGCCCAAGGAAGCCGCCGCGCTGCGGGTCATGGCTATGCGGGAGGAGGCGGGACCGGAAGAATTTGAGATAATTCGCAGCCGCATCCTTGCTGAGGTAGACAGGGCCAGAGCCAATCCGGTTCCTGCTAAGCCAAAGCCCATGGGATGCCTCGCCGGGAAATGCTCATTTACGATTAACTGGCAGGGGAACATAAGGCCATGCGTCATCCTGAGCGCGCCTTCTGTATCCGTGTTCGAGCATGGATTTGAGAAGGCGTGGCGGGTTATGTCAGAGAGCATCAGCCGCGTACTCTTGAACGGGACATGCACCGCCTGTCCGCTAAGGGCTTTGTGCCATACCTGCGCAGCCAGCGCAGAGCTTGAGGCAGGCGCAGCGGATCAGATCCCGGAGTATATGTGCCAGTATACGCACGAGACGGAGCGGCTCCTTCGGGAAGCAGGTAATCAGGGCAGATAGCGGCGGCAGCGGCCTGTTGATCGTCGCTGATCGTTGATTGATTTTTGGAATCTCATTTGAAATTCACGGCATAAATCGCATAAATATTAATACATATGCGCAATTATAATTAACATAAAATAACAACAAACAATCAACAAACTCACACATTCAGTAAACATTAAAAGAACTACAGCCTTCCAAATTTTCTCGAACAGAGTATACTGATGAAAGAGGTTATGTTAAATGAACAGGCTGACTTTAAAGAGAGCGTATACAACTGAATATCTCTCAATGCTCTGCAATCTTGGCAAAGAGAGAAGGAAAGTTGATCTTCCTCCTGTCAGCGAAAGCGGCATGTCAACATTTCTAAGACAGAGCGACTGCTCCTGAAGGGTTATCCTAACAGTAAGAGTAGACAAATGACTGATATATAAAATACTGATGGAAGGAAGAAGAAAAATGAGTGAATCAGTGAAGTTTTATGGTAGCCCGGATTTTATTCTCCGGGAAATCGGAGGAGAAAGTCTTCTTGTTCCAGTCGGACAAAACAATACCTTTGATAACAGTATGATTACCTTGAATGAGACCTTTGCTTTCCTGTGGAAACTCTTCCAGAAACCGACAACACTGGAAGCGGCTATTAAAGGTGCAAAAAAGGAATATGACGACGGCATGAATGGAAACGAGATTGAAAAGAGCGTACGACAATTTGTGGAAGAATCCCTGCATTACGGATTACTGATCCGGGAAGAAAGTAAATGAGTATGAAATTCGGATGACATAAAACATATTTCATCAGTTCAAGCCGGTTTCTATCAAGAAATATTTTGACACTTTCTATGGCTTTGGTTATACTATAGACAGTATCATAATTTCACATGAGGACAGTAGGTACGTGACATATTTAAGCTCGTAGGTATGGCAGCGCCTTAGAGTTGTATGTTTGTTCTGTGCCTGGTGCGTATGTCCGAGTGTAAACCATTCAAGAGGGGAAAAGATATGAATGATGTAAGGAAAAAGTGGGTTTACCCGCAGGCAAATGTAGAAAGATTTGTTGCAAATGACTATGTTTCGGCTTGTGGCGACACTGGGTATGGGGATTATCTGTTTGAGTGTAATGCTGGCGATCCTGGTAAATTTTATGATGTTGTAACTGATGATGGCAAAAAATTTGACAGCTGATGTTTATTATTACGGTGATGATGTTTATTCCCCTTGCAACAAGACCCATAAGGCGTCTACACAGGATGACTTCGTGATGGGATATATATATCCGACAAATGGAGATGATCGAATGATAAGCCGGACAATATCTCAGAGGCAACGGGTTTATATCTGGACGGAAGGTGGTACAGACGTTCATTGTACTACTAATCTTGATCGTAATTCATGGACAGTAGATCGCTCTTAAATCGAGAAATTTCTATACACAGATGGAAGCATAAAACACTTCTATCTGTGTGTTTTTCATGTCGCGAAAGGTAAATTAAAGCCTGTCCAATTACGCAAATATCATAAGGAATTTCTGCCGAGAAACTCAGCTCCGTAAAGCCTGCACGCGTTACGATTGATCAGAAATATTCAGACCCGCATGCGGGTCTGGCGGCGTTGCGCTTTTCATTTGTGCCACATGGACGTAACGGGAACTGCATGGTATACTACAAGCTATGATTGATATTCATTCCCACATCGTGCCAGGGGTCGACGACGGGTCGGATTCCCTGGACGAATCGATTGACATGATGCTCGCGGCGTATGGAAGCGGCGTGACCGTTATGACTGCGACTCCGCACTGTTATCCGGGGCTCTATGAGAATTACGCGGACGGGTTAGTCGCGGAGAGATACAAAGCTCTTAAGCGGGAGATCGCCAGACTTGACGTTCCTGTAAAGCTTGTCCGGGGCATGGAGTGCATGGCCGACGAGCGGCTGCCGGAGCAAATTCGAAGCGGTCTCGTCTGGACGTTAAATGGCACCTCATATCTTCTCATGGAGTTTCAGTTCGGCGAGGATCCTGATTTCTGCGCGTACATGATCGGCCTTCTTATGGAAGCCGGCATCCATCCCGTTATTGCGCATCCCGAGCGGTACTTCTTCATCCAGCGAAATCCGGAAATTGCATTTGACTGGTGCACCGGGGGCTGCGCGCTGCAGCTCAACAAGGGCTCGGTTCTTGGGCGTTTCGGACAGGGGCCGAAGAGGACGGCTGAGAGCCTGCTCCGGCACGGCCTTGCCGCGTGCCTTGCATCGGACGCGCATGGAGCCGTCCATCGGACGGCGGACATGGCGGATGCGAGGCTCTATATAGAGCGCCTGTTCGGTGAGAAATATGCGAAGCTCCTCACGGCGGAGAATCCGAAGCGGATCCTGCAGGGCCGCCCGCTGCTCGGGTATCGGCCGATCCCGTACAGAGAAGAGGACATGGCAGTGAAACGAACGTAGCATCACAAAGCGCCTCTGACACTCCGGACGCATGCAATACTGAGCAAAGGACGGCAACCTTTTCGTGACGGCAAATCAGGTGAGACGGAAGAGGCGTTCCGGATTCCTGTGAAATCGAATGTCGATATGTAAGAAAGGAGAGAGCGGCAGGTCCTGCCGCAAAACATGATTTGAAAAGACTGCGAATTTTTCTTCTTGTATTTTTCATCGCGGCCGCTGCCATTTTCGGCGTCTACAAGGGCCGGGAGCTGATGACCGCGGACAATGAGGCGCCGGTGATCAAGGCGCCGAGCGATTCATTTGAAGCGAGCGTCTCGGCGACGGACGCGGACCTCATGAACGGCATGACGGCGACGGACAACAAGGACGGGGACGTGACGAGCTCGATGGTCGTCGTCTCGAAGTCGAAGTTCATCTCGGACAACACGCTGAAGATCACGTACGCCGCATTTGACAGCCACAACAACGTGGGTACGCTGACGCGGAAGGTGACGTACACGGACTACCACAGCCCGCGGATCTCGATCACGTCGCCGATGCGCTTCCTGTCCGGAGACACCGACAACAACTACCTGGCCAATGTGACGGCAAATGACTGTCTCGACGGCGATATCAGCGGGCAGGTCACGCTGGAGTACACGGACGGCTCGACGTACGACAGCACGGAGTCGAAGGTCCCGATCCGGATCAGCGTCACGAACTCCGAGGGTGACACCGGCAGGGTCGCGATCCAGGTGCGCCTGTGCAATAACGAGGAGTATAATAAGCCCTGCGCGGCGCTCTCGGACTATGTCGTCTATACGGACCTGAACCAGAAGCCGGACTATGCGTCTCTCGAGCAGGGCATCTGGCAGAACGGAAATGTCACTTCATTTGACGACACGAATGCCTATACGGCAAGCAACGTCGTCTTTGATGACAGTGAAGTCGACTACACGAAGTCCGGCTGCTATCAGTGCTTTGTCACGCTGAAGGATGCGGACGGCGAGAGTGAAGGCACCGTCAATCTGGCCGTCTGGGTCGGCGCGGATAATCAGGGAGAATAAGAGGGGTATGGAAGAAAAAAACGGAAATTCGATGCAGCTCCAGGATCTGGATGCATTTTCCCTTGTGAGGGACCTCATCCGGAACCTGTGGGCGATTCTCATCGGCGCGCTCGCCGTGGCGATGCTCGTCAATGTGTATTACAGCTTTACCTATGAGAGAACCTACACGACGACGGCGACATTTGTCGTCACGTCGAAGAGCTCGGGGAATTATGTCTACAAGAACCTGTCATCGGCACAGACAATGGCGGACACGCTGTCCAATGTCCTGAACAGCTCAGTCCTTCAGAGAGAGGTCTGCCGGGACCTCGGCGTGAGCGAGCTCAATGCCCAGTGCTCGGCGTCGGTTATCGACGAGACGAACCTTCTCAACCTGTCGGTCACGGCGGACAGCCCGCAAAATGCGTACAAGATCATCCGGTCGATCATGAAGACATATTCTTCGCTCGCCGGCTATGTGTCCGCGGACATCGTCATGACCGTTCTCAAGCAGCCGGCGATTCCGACCGGCGCCGACAGCCGCTCCGGTGCGATGGCGCAGGCAAAGAAATGGTTCCTGTATTCATTTCTTCTCTTTGCCGTGCTGTTCGGGATTCTCTCGACCACGCACGATACGATCAAGTCTGAGAAGGCTATGACGGAGAAGCTCGACGCAAAGACGCTCGGCACGATTTATCACGAGAGGCGCTACAAGACGCTGCTCTCGGCGCTGAAGAAGCACCGGAGCGGGATTCTCATTTCCGATGTGACGACGAGCTTTGAGTATGTGGAGCGCTACAAGAAGGTCACGGCAAGACTTCTCACGCAGGGCATGACAAAGGTGAAGAACCCGAAGGTCATTCTCGTCGCCTCTGCCTCGGACGGTGAGGGACGGACGACGGTCGCATCGAACATCGCGATCACGCTGGCGCATCAGTCCGGGCACGTGCTTCTCATCGACGGCGATATGCGGAAGCCTGAGGTCGCAAAGCTCTTCGGCAAGAAATGCGCGGCCGGCTGCTCGATCGCGGACCTCGCGAAGGGAAACGCGACGCTTAAGGAGGCGCTGCTCCCATCCGGAACGGATCATCTCTGGCTCATCGCCGGCGGACGGCCGAACCGGAATTCCACGGATCTCATCGCCGGCCAGGAGATGAAGGACGTCATGAAGCAGCTCCGGCAGAAGATGGACTACATTGTCATCGACACGCCGTCCATGATGTCGGCGCCTGACGCCGAGGCGTTCGGCGAGCTTGCCGATCTCAGCGTTCTTGTCGTCAAGTACGACGACATGCTCGCGGAGGATTTAAATGACGCGATCGATTCGCTGAAGGACACGAAGGCGAAGCTTGCGGGCTGCATTTTAAATGACGTGATGGTGCTCGGATCAAGGCGTGTGGTCGGAAATTATGGCTATGGATACGGCTACAAGGGCTACGGCTACGGAAGCGGCTACGGGACGTACGGGTGGTATGGCAAGTACGATCATTACGGACGGTATGGCCGGTACGGACGCTATGGACGGTACGGGAGATACGAGCGGGCCGCGGAGACGGACAGCTCTTCCGGGCAGAAGACAGCATCTGTGGGAACAGCGGCGCACACGGTGGATACCGCAGTGCCGCATGGTGACTCGGGGCACAAGACCGGCTTTTCGGGGACTGTATCCGGATCTGTTACGCACACAGCGGACAGCATTTCATCCATGGCACAGCCCGAGAATGCGGGATCAGGCTCTTTCAGTGATGCAGCTGATTCTGCGTTCGCAAACCTTGTATCTGATTCTGATGGAGCTGTGTCTCATGCAAACTCCAGTGCAGAGAACGCCTCCAATACGCAGGAATTTGCTTCTCCTGAGACTTCAACAATCGATACATCCACTGATGCAGGGAAATACCAGATTCCGGAGACGATGCTGCATCACACAGACGACATGTTCTCGTCCGGGAATTCGGCTGCGATTTCCGGAACGGTGGACGCATCAGTTTCTGTCGACGGGTCCGGAAAATTAGGCGCGGGCCGCGGCGAAGCGATGGCCGATTACGACTACGTGAAGGCCGGCGAAGACAGAGACAGCGTGCGCAGCATCCGCTCGGAGCTCGATACGCATGATGCACATGCATTTACCGGAAAAATGACGGCGGCGGAAAACGCTTCCGGAAGGAAACCGTCGGCAGAGAACGCTTTTGGAAGAAAACCGGCGGCGGAGCCTGCCGGAAAGAAGACGTCCTCTGACACGGACGGTCTGTCCCGGGAGGACATTGATTTTCTGTACAGCCTGTATGAGACCGGAAGGTCGAGAAGAGCGCGGATGAGCAGCAAGGGAAAGGAGGAAAGACATGAGTGATTCATCAGCTTCATATGAACACGTGGCGCCGAAGAAGATTGATATCGTCTCCGGGCTCTATGATTTCTTCCGCTACTTCATGAGAATGTGGTGGCTGCCGGTCATCCTCGCGACAGCTCTCGGCGCTCTGATGTATTTCCGCGTGTCGACGAGCTACGTGCCGTCCTACAAGGCGGAGGCGACGGTCTCTGTGTCCGCGGAGGCCGGCGCGGGGTCTGACTCGGCAACGGCTGAGCAGCTCGGCAAGGTATTTCCGTATATTCTGTCCTCCGGCGCACTGTCGGACATCATCGCGGAGGACCTCGGGACCTCGTCGGTTCCGGGAAGCATTTCTGTCACGAATGTCGAGGGAACGAACCTTCTGACGATCACGGTGACCTCGTCAAATGCGCAGGACGCCTACAACGTGCTTCAGTCCGTCATCAAGAATTATCCGCAGGTCTCCCAGTACGTCGTCGGACAGACGACGATGGACGTCATCGATGACAGCGGCGTGCCGACGGACAGCGGCAAGACGGTGACGATCCGCGGCTCCGTGAAGAAGGGAGCGCTTGTCGGCTTTGGCATCGGACTTCTCATTATTCTGTTTTACATGGTTTCCTATCGGACGATCCGCACCTCCGGTGATCTCCGGCAGGTCCTGCACATCCCGTACCTCGGAACGCTTCCGGTCTACACGAAGAAGAAGAGGAGATCTGATCCTTCGACCGGCATCAATATCATGAGCGACAACCCGCAGCAGGACTATGTCGATTCGCTCCGCCTCATCCGCACGCGTGTTGAGCGCGAGATGGAGAAGAAGCACGCGAAGACGCTGATGGTCACATCTTCTGTCCCGGGAGAAGGAAAGTCGACGGTGTCGGTCAACCTCGCGATCTCCATGGCGCAGCGCGGCAAGCGCGTGATCCTCGTTGACTGCGACCTCCGCGCGCCGACGGACCAGGGAATCTTCGGCGTCCGCGAGAAGAGGCCGGGCCTCAGCGAGGTGCTGACGGGCCAGGGAACGCTCGAAGAGGCGCTGTATTCATTTGAAGATAAGGGAATCAGCCTGAAGGTGCTTTTTGGCGCGGAGAAGCCGACCGAGAAGGTCGAGATGCTCGGCGGAAGCGCGATGAAGGACCTTGTTGAGAAGCTGAAGGGAATGGCGGATATTGTCATTTTCGATACGCCGCCGTCCGCGATGCTGATCGACGCGGTCTATCTCGTCCGCTATATTGAGACGGCGCTCTACGTCGTCCGCTGCGATTACGCGAGAACGCAGTATATCTTAAAGGGTATTGAGGAGCTCTCCGAGACGGACATCACGATCGCGGGCTGCATTTTAAATGGCGGGCGCTCAAGCTCCGCATCAAGGCTCGCGGAGAGACGCGCCGAGAAGCAGAGCGAGGAAAACCTGCAGGAATATGGGGCGAAGTAAATTTTAATCTTGACAGGTTCTGGAGCGTATGGTAGTATTCTCAAGTGTGCCGCACGAAGAGGCTATAAGTGTGTTCGCGGATCTTTCGATCACACGCGGACAGCGCCGAATTCGGCGAGTATTGTAAAGAGGAGGTAAGTCATGTACGCAGTAATTGCTACCGGCGGAAAGCAGTACAAGGTTTCTGAAGGTGATATCGTCCGTGTCGAGAAGCTCGGCGCTGAGAAGGGCGATACAGTCACATTTGACAATGTTCTGGCTGTCAGCAACGATGGTCTGAAGGTTGGCGAAGACGTTAAGGGCGCAACTGTTGAAGCAGAAGTCGTTCGTAACGGTCGTGCAAAGAAAGTGATCGTTTACAAGTACAAGCCTAAGAAGGGCTTCCACAAGAAGAACGGCCACAGACAGTATTACACAGTCGTCCGCATCAATAAGATCAACGGCTGATGCAATGATTACGGTAACGATCAGGCGAAGGAAGGGAGAATATACGGGATTCTCATCGGAGGGCCACGCAGACTACGCTGATGAGGGCTACGATATATTCTGTGCCGCGGTTTCCGTCCTCACGGTCAATACGGTGAACGCGATTGAGCGGATCGCCGGAGACCATGTCGAGGACCACTCGGAGAGCGGCCTTGTCACCTGCGATTTTCCTGACGGACTCAGCCACGACGGCACGGTCCTCATGGAGGCAATGGTGCAGGGGCTTCAGAGCATCGCGGAGACTTCCGGTAAATCTTACCTGAGACTTCGATTCAAGGAGGTGTAAGCCATGCTGGAAATGAATCTTCAGCTCTTCGCCCATAAGAAAGGTGTCGGTTCCACAAAGAACGGCCGTGATTCTGAGGCTAAGAGACTTGGAGCCAAGAGAGCAGACGGTCAGTTCGTAAAGGCTGGAAACATCCTTTACAGACAGCGCGGTACCCACATTCATCCGGGTGCTAACGTTGGTATCGGCGGCGACGATACACTGTACGCAAAGGCTGACGGTATTGTCCGTTTCTCAAGACTGGGCAAGGACCGCAAGCAGTGCTCGATTGAGCTTGTTGAGACAGCATCTGAAGCAGCTGAATAAGCTGTATTTTATCCGGGCCTTGTGCAATTTCACGCATTGCATTTTCGTCCGGGCTTAACGCACCATCTGGTGCATGATTCTTTTAAAAATTTTCCAATTATCATTAACGCACACTGCAAGGGCTTCGAATCCCACAAGGGTTCGGGGCCCTTCTTTCATTTGCGGGCAGCCGGTGTACACCAGGATTCGCTGCTGTCCGGATGTACATACGAGGTGAGATTTATGTTTGCTGATTTCGCAAGAATTCATATTCGCTCCGGCAAGGGCGGAGACGGCCATGTCTCCTTCCGGCGCGAGAAGTTTGTCCCGAACGGCGGGCCGGACGGCGGCGACGGAGGCCGCGGCGGCAGCGTGATTTTCGAGGTCGACAAGGCCATGAACACGCTCTTTTACTACAGACACAGATATCAGTTCCGCGCGCAGGACGGCGAGCAGGGCGGCAAGCGCCGCTGCCACGGCGCAAATGGCGCCGACATTGTCCTCAAGGTCCCGGAGGGCACGATTGTGCGCGAGGAGCACACCGGCAAGGTCATCGCGGACCTCTCCGGCGACACACAGCGCGTCACGGTCCTTCGCGGCGGACGCGGCGGGCGCGGAAATATGAATTTCGCGACGTCGACGAACCAGGCGCCGCAGTACGGCGAGCCGGGCAAGCCGGCGCTTGAGCTCGATGTGACGCTTGAGCTGAAAATGGTGGCTGACGTCGCGCTTGTCGGCTTCCCGAATGCCGGAAAGTCGACCTTCCTTTCTCGCGTGACAAATGCGGACCCGAAGATCGCAAGCTACCCGTTCACAACGATCGATCCGAATCTCGGCGTCGTTGATTTCGGCGATGGCGGCGGCTTCGTCATAGCGGACATGCCGGGGCTTATTGAGGGCGCTTCTGAGGGTGTCGGTCTCGGGCATAAGTTCTTAAAGCACATCGAGCGGACGCGCGTGCTGATCCATCTGGTCGATGCCGCTTCATTTGACGGCCGCGACCCGGTCGATGATGTCGTGAAGATCAACGAGGAGCTTGAGAAGTTCAACCCGGACATCATGAAAAAGCCGATGGTCATCGCGGCAAACAAGGTGGACTGCATTTTCAAGGATCCGGACGATCCAGACTGGCAGGACCCGGTGCAGCGCCTGAAGGACGCCTACGAGCCGAAGGGATGGAAGGTCTATCCGATTTCCGCAGCTACGGGACAAGGCGTGAAGGAGCTTCTGAACGATGTCCGAAATCTTCTTGCTACATCTGCGCCGAAGCAGGTATACTATGAGCAGGAATATTTCCCGGAGGACGAGCTGATGAAGCAGAATCTTCCGTATACCGTGACAAAGGACGAGGACTCTCACACGCACGAGCAGTTCTACCGCGTCGAGGGACCGCTGATCGAGAAGATGCTCGATTACACAAATCTCGATACGGAGCGCGGCTTCGTCTATTTCGGCCAGTTCCTGAAGCGCCACGGTATCAACGAGGCCCTGAAGAAGGCCGGTGCGAAGGACGGCGACACCGTAAAGATGTATGGCCAGCAGTTTGAGTATTACGACGAGACGGCTGATATCGGGAATGAGGACGATACTGAAGGAGATGAGCATACATGCTGACAAGTAAACAGAGGGCGTACTTAAAGAGCCTTGCGATGAACGAGAACCCGATCATCTGGCTCGGAAAGGCATCTCTCACACCGGAAAATACAAAGAATATCGATGAGGCGCTTGCGGCCCGCGAGCTGATCAAGATCGGCGTGCTGAAGAACTGCGCGGACGATCCGAAGGCGATCGCGGAGGCCGCTGCCGGAAGGACGCACGCGGAGATCGTGCAGGTCATCGGAAAGAAGATCGTCCTGTACCGCGAGGGCAAGGACGACAAGAAGAAAATCGAGCTGCCGCGGTAAGACTGGTTTCTCTGTACGCGCACAGGAAAACGGCTGATCGGACACGGGATTTTTGAGGGAGGAGCGTTCATTTTGAAGATAGGGATTATGGGAGGGACATTTGATCCCATCCATATCGGACATCTGATTCTCGGGGAGAGTGCCTGGCAGCAGCTCGGCCTTGACTATGTGATCTACCTGCCGGCCGGCAATCCGCCGCACAAGCAGCACCGCGAGGGGCGCGCGACGGATCGGCAGCGCATGGATATGGTCCAGCTTGCGACGGCGGAGAACCCTCATTTTATTGTATCGGACTTCGAGATGAACGAGGACGGCTTCACGTACACCTACCGCACGCTGGAGCATATGCGAAAGAAGTATCCCGGCGCAGAGATCTACTTCATCATCGGCGCGGATTCCCTGTTCGATTTTGACACCTGGCGCGAGCCGCAGAGAATCTGTGACAACTGTACGCTGGTTGTCGCGACCCGCTATCACACGAGCGCAGAGAAGCTGGACGCGGCTATCAGCCACTGCCGGGAGACCTACCACGCATCCATCGTGAAGCTTGACACGGAAAATATCGACTGCTCGTCGCGGATGCTGCGCGAGTGGATCAGCCGTGGGCATTCGATCCGGTATTATATGCCGGACAGTGTACTCGAATATATTCGGAAATACGG
>Ga0256405_10007242_pt1 | contig 16934 bp, 14 predicted proteins | sample RumenRJG_02DNA_FD_189096 | JGI IMG/M metagenome (GOLD analysis project Ga0256405, IMG submission 189096) | Bovine rumen microbial communities from Lethbridge, Alberta, Canada - RJG_02 | ecosystem: Host-associated > Mammals > Digestive system > Stomach > Rumen | place: Canada: Alberta...
TCTTTCGCTACAATAATCTTTAAAGTCCGAAGCATAAATAAACACTGGTTTGTTAGACATGGAAAAAACAAAAGGCATCGAAGAATAATCTGAGATAATACAATCTGCTACTGCTAAAATCTCCTGAACATCTGGATATTTAGTAACATCCAAAAATCCTTCGGAAATGGTTTCAAAGAGACTATCTTTATCATTGATTGTATTCGGGTGAAACCTAAGAAGCATTATTACCTTTTTGTGCCTTGTAAAAAAAGCATTGATCACTGCATTAAAATCAGTAATGTATCCTCTATTAGATGTTTTGTTTCGAAATGTCGGAGCATATAACACTATATATGCATCGCTAGGCAATCCCATTTCTTCCTTTATTCGCTTTATATTATCTGGTTTTAGAAGCGAAAGAAATTCATCAACTTTGGGAGATCCAATTCTTAGATAATCGCAGTCTTCTTTTAACCAGAACGCTTTCCTCATTAATTGCTCTCGCCAGCCGCTTTCAACTATTATTCCATCTGTCCATGCGCCATCTTTCTTGGCTTGTGAAAGATAACGGGTATTTAGTTTTTCTTCCGCTTCAGCTTCAACCTTTTTTACAGACAAAAAACCATGATTTGTCTGTAAATAGATTTGTTTCTTTCTCTTTTCAGTCAAATGACCTATTCTTATGTTTGAAACCCATGCTTTTGCAGTTGCGCTTTCATAATATGCTCTAAGAGAATACTTATTGACTGGGGTAACTTCTTTTGGAAAATCAAATGTCCCGTCATTTATTAACCATATGATTTTTATGTCTTTTCCTTGATGTATTAACTCATCAACAATACACTTTGGGTTGTCCCCGTATCCATGACCAAAATAATTGCTAACAAGCACTTTATTGTTCTTTATTGGAAGTTTTGTTACAATCCACTTATATATATTAAGCTTCTTTTTGTTTTTAAGTATTGAGCGTTCTACGGAATAAAATCCCTTCAAAAAAATGCGCCATACTTTTTTGTATAAAGGGATTCTACTTCCCATAGTCAACCACCTTTATGTCAGGGAAACTGACATCTGCCCAATATTTTCTATACCACTTTATTCCATGAGCATACATATTTTCAAGGCAGATAAAAATCCGAGCTTGAGGATTATCATAAGAGTAATAATTTCCAGAACTATCTACTTCTACGATTTCAAAATTCATACAATACTTACCTTGCGCTAAATTAGATAAATTCGCTTCAAATACTGCACTTTGATTATTTTTAGCTTTTATAGAAAACGGTTTTGATAGTGCCATTCCAATTTGTTTGATGTCGTCTGTTTTTATTGAGAGCACAAGCCTGGCATTATTAAACTCTATTTTTGAATCAAAACAAATTTCAAATTTTAATGGTTCTCCAACTTCAAAAACTGCTGCTTCTTTTTCAAGAATTTTGAAATAAGAAACTTTAAGTTTCTTACCAAATTGATGATTTCTGGGATTATCTTTTAGTTTATGTAAAACAGGATATTCATGGCTCTCTGGTATTCCAAGATAAATCCTTATTGCTTCTTCCACGCCCCCATCAAATACAACCTTTCCTTTATCCAATACAATACATCGATCACATAATTGTCTGATCGTATTCATATTGTGAGAAACATAGAGAACGGTTCTCCCCTCTTTATTTGCGGCTTCCCTCATTTTTGTTAAACACTTTTTCTGGAAAGCCATATCTCCTACTGCCAATACTTCATCCATAATCATAATCTCAGAATCAAGATGCGCCGCTACCGAAAAAGCCAGTTTTACATACATCCCGGAAGAATACCTTTTTACCGGTGTATCTATAAACTCTCTAACTTCAGAGAACTCAATAATATCTTCCATCTTGGCATCGATCTCTGCTTTTGTCATACCAAGAATAGCTCCGTTCATATAGATATTTTCTCTTCCTGTCATTTCTCTGTTAAAGCCAGTACCCACTTCCAGCAAGGAAGCAATTCTGCCATAGATATCGATCGTTCCTTCTGTTGGGGCTGTGACTCTTGATAACAGTTTTAGCATGGTACTCTTACCGGCACCATTAGCGCCAATAATTCCTAGCGCTTCTCCTTTATAAACGGTCAAATCAATTCCGTTCAATGCCATAAAAGTCTGCCCTACCAGACGCTGATCTACACCTATTTTTGTGTTCGGATCTTCTTTTCCTCTTTTTCTTGCCCACCAGCTCTGGAGATCTCCTTGAAGGGTTCCTCCTCCGATCTGTCCGAGTTTATATTTCTTTTTTACTCCGGAGAGCTGAATAGCTATTTCTCTGTTTTCACTCATCTCGCGCGCTCTCCTATACTGTATCCATAAAGGTTTTCTCAACCCTGTTAAACAACATGATTCCAAACAAAGCTGACAGCAAAGTAATAATCCAAGATAATATTAAATACTGATGAGTTATGGTTCCTTGTCCCAAGATCGCATAACGAAACAATTCCACCGGCATAGTCACTGGATTAATCAGAATGATTTGTTTAAGCCATCCTTCACCAATTTGAGATATAGGATAGACAACCGGTGTGCTATACATCCAAAGCTGGACACCAAAACTTACCAGAAGACTGAGATCTCTATATTTTGTAGTTAAACTTGAAATAATAATCCCAACACCCATGCCCAAAACACCTAAATGAATCAGTATTATCGGTATCAACACCCAGGCAGTCCAGTTTGGTGAAACGACTCCTAAATGAACATAATATCCCAAAAAAAGACAGATCATGATCATTTGAATAAAAAACCGGATGAATCCAGACAATATATTTGAAATTGGCACGGTTAATCTCGGAAAGTATACTTTTCCAAAGACGCCTGCATTGTTAATAAACACTTGAGAGTTATTGTTGATGCTGCTTGCAAATAAAGCCCAGATTGCATTACTAGTTAGATAAAAAAGAAAATGCGGGATACCGTCTGTTCCGATTTTTGCGATATTTCCAAACACAAGTGTGTGCATTATACTGGTGATAAATGGATTGATAAAAATCCACAGAGGTCCTAAAATTGTCTGTTTATAGGCTACAGTAAAATTTCGTTTCGTAAACAAAATGATCAGATCTCTATATTTCCAAACCTCTTTGAGATTTAGTTCAAACCATTTTCTTTCAGATGTAATATGTGTGTGATACTGATAATCTTTTGCCATATCATTATTTTATATGATTAACGATTTTTTACAACAAACCAAAAACAAAAACTTAATTTACCCAAAGGATCAAAGATCAAACTCAATAACAGCGAATGCATTTTGATAATTCATTTATTGTTTTTACCAATAAAAACACTAACAATTCTCCTTGAAATGCCAACCCCCGTCCAAACACACCACATCAGCCTGGGATAGAGTGTTTCATAATAATATGAACAATCAAGAAAACTTGATCCAGTAGCTTTTCTGTATTTTTGAATAAACTCATGCAGTTTTTGTCTGAGATAAGATATATCTTTTTTTCTTACTGTTTTATCAATATCCTTAATTTCTTTTAAGTATTCCAATGAAGCAGCTGTATTTGTGACACCTCTTTTACAGACAAGTTCATATAATTCTGAACTTCTAACAATTATCGGGTCATTCATCAAAACATCCCATGCCCAGATATAATCAAGATTCCATTTTTTATTTACTGTGCTTTCTGGATTATCGTAATAATAATATAACCGATTACTAACCCATGCGACTTTTTCCTCTTTAAATAATACTTTGTGCAGCGTGGATAAATCTTCCCATTTTCTTCCGTCGGGAAAGGATACGTCTTTCCACAAGTCTTTTTTATATAGTTTCGCCCAAACAGATCCTTCTATTCTGGCGCCACCTAAAGTGTACACATAAAAAGGATCCACTAGTTTCGGAAAGAAAGTTGAATTATCATAAACGGTATCATCAATCGTTTTTGCCCGAACAAAAGAACAGGCGCTAATATTCGTATTGAGGTTAACTGCTGTTAAATACAAGTATTCCAAATAATGTTTATCGATCCAGTCGTCACTGTCAACGAAAGTGATCCATTTACTGTCGCTATTATCAAAAGACCATTTTAAACCGACATTTCGTGCTGTTGCTTGTCCTTTGTTTTTCTGGTGTATTACAACTATTCTTTTATCTTGTTCAGCATATCTATCACATATACTTCCACTATCATCTGGCGATCCATCATCTATCAGTATTACATCAAAATCAAAAAATGTTTGCGATAATACGCTATCCAAACATCTGTAAAGATAATCTTCTACTCTATATACCGGAATAATAATGCTTATAGTCGCCATACTGACTCTGTGTATTCAAGACCTTTCTATTTAATCGTTGTGGATTTTACTGTTAATCAATTTTTAATTGATTGCTTTTTTGCTTTATTTATTCCAAGCAAATGAGTTTTTACGATGTATTTCAATGAATACTGGCCAGTTTTCTTCTTCCAATATCGTATCAACTCATTAACGTTCCCCTTTGCTATTGGCCGAAACATTTCATCTTCATCTATAAATTGAGGAGATCTGGAAAAAGCGTCCTTCAGTTCTTTATTATCCAATATTTCCCTTAAGAGGTTTTTTTGTTCTTCTTTACCATAATAATCAGAAAATAACAATGGTTGGCAGCACCATAAAGCAGAATAAACAATCCTATGGTCAATAACGGAACGGACACTTCCTTGCAAAATACCTTTTTTTTCAAAAGTGGAACAAATGCTCTCTGAGATTCGAAGATAGTCTTGATACAGATGATTTTTCTGTACAGCCGATAGAGAACCGTTCCTGTTCTTTCTGTAATAATAACTTTTTTCCTCCGTCAGCGAAAAACCATCAACACATTCCAAGTATTCCATTACAAAAATCGTATCTTCTCCAAAATCAACAGTTGGCCGGAACCGAATTTTGTTTTCTTCAATGATTTTTTTTGAAAAACATCCTCTCCAAATATAGTTAAAGCATCCTTGAAGCAAACAATCGGCAATCAAATCCTTATTCTCTTCGTTAAACAGGATATAGGAGGATTTATAGTCTTTTTTGCTCTTTATATATTCCTCCGAATCAATAACTTTATAATCACAAACAGAATACGTGTCATGATCTTTTATTCCGTTGTATAAACATTCAAGATGTTCCGGAGAAATATAATCATCACTGTCTACAAATACGATATATTTCCCTTTGGCATGTTCCAATCCAAAATTGCGCGATGATGAGACACCGCTGTTTTTTCTATGATATATATTATATCGTTCATCTTTTTCATGAAAGAGGTCACATATTGCTCCAGATTCATCGGTACTTCCATCATCAATACATAATACTTCAAAATCATGAAATGACTGATCTAAAATGCTTTTGAGACACTTCTCTAAGTACTTCTCTGTATTATAAACAGGAACAATAATACTTATTGTTGGTGTTGCCATCTTGGTTGAATACTCCTTTTTTTATTAACTGCAAATACACTGTTATCACTTTGTCAGTATGTCTGCAATTCGTCTGCTGGCAAACCCATCTCCATAAGGGTTTATTGAGTTACTCATTTTTTTATACTCATCTGAATCAATGAGTAATTTTTTTAGTTCATTATAAATAGTATTCTCATTTGTCCCAACAAGCTTCAAAGTGCCTGCCCGAATTCCTTCTGGCCGCTCCGTTGTATCACGCATAACAAGTACAGGTTTTCCCAAAGAAGGAGCTTCTTCCTGAATCCCTCCACTATCTGTAAGAATAATGTAGCTTTTTGCCATAAAGTTGTGAAAATCCACTACATTTAGCGGTTCAATGATATGAACCCGATCAGTATCTCCTAATTCTTCGTATGCGGTTTTTCGAACAACCGGATTCATATGAATTGGATAAATCACTTTGATATCAGGCATCTCATCAACAATTCTTCTGATTGCTCTAAACATATGATGCATTGGTTCTCCCAGGTTTTCGCGTCTGTGTGCTGTCAACAGCACCATTCTGCAATCTTCAGCCCATTTCAATTCACGGTGTTGATAATTATCGGTTACTGTTGTTTTAAGTGCGTCAATAACGGTATTGCCTGTTATATAAATCGTGGCTGGATCTTTGCCTTCGTCTATTAAATTTTGCTTTGCTTGTTCTGTTGGTGCGAAGTTGTACTTACTTATAATGTCCACTGCTTGTCGATTGAATTCTTCTGGATAAGGAGAATAAATGTTATATGTCCTTAAGCCTGCTTCAACATGCCCAACAGGAATCCGTAAATAATAACATGCCAAAGCAGTTACAAAAGTGGTAGATGTATCTCCGTGCACAAGAACTACTTCTGGTTTTTCCTTTTCCAGTATTTCTTTAATGCTATTCAGAATGTTTGCGGTAATGTCAAAAAGAGATTGGTCTTGTTTCATTATTGACAAATCGTAGTCAGGAATAACATCAAAAACATCCAGGACCTGAGTTAACATACTACGGTGCTGCCCCGTCACACAAACGACCGTCTTAACGTTTCTCCTTTGCTTGAGTTCGTTCACAAGAGGACACATCTTGATTGCTTCCGGTCTAGTTCCAAAGACTAACATTATTTTTTTCATAAAAGGTATGCTCGCTTTTATTCGCTAAATCAAATATAAATTCAATCGGAAAAATCTCTTACTAATTTGTTTCCAATTCTTACAATGAATTTCCTGATTCGCGGAAATGGTTTCATTTTTTTTGGCTCTTCGACGGTCATACACATGTCAAATTTGAATCCTTCTTTTTTGAACTCATCAACTCGAGAAAGATACCTTTCGTGATGTATATGATATGCAGGATAATGAGTATCCATATATAAATCAATTCCTAACACACCGGCCCTAATGCAAAACGGTCGATCCTCCCCAGGAATCTGAAGATTTGGTATTTTTGTAAAGTTTACACCCATCTCCAAAGCGCGCTTTGAAATCAACGTGCACGCACCAAGCCCATTAACTATATATAAACCTGGAGTCTTTAATTGTTCATATGTATCCATCCTGATTTTATGTGCTTCTTGAAATGTAATTGGAACGTTAAAAGACTTAAATTGAGTATATATATCCGGGATCCAAAAACACTGAGCTGTCAGCGGACCTTTATCGCCCCATTGAGACCAGAACACGTTTGATACAATATCTACATTATCTGAAAGCAATTGCAATAGCGCCCTTTTATCAATAACAATATCTGAATCGATCAAAAACAGATAATCAAAGTCGTTTTCTAAACAAAAAGAGATAATGGTATTTTTATAAACTGCTATTTTATCTAATGTGTTTGCTTGCCAAATATGGCCGTCATACCGATCCTGAACTTCATACAATTCTGAACCTGTTTTAATAATTACATTATTCCTATTTGCAAATTTTTCTAATAAAGCCGTTGATTCCGAGTCGGTGTTATCATCAACAAAATAATAAGAGATTTGGTTCGTTCCTTTGTCTGCTTCCTCTAATCCACACAAGAATTCTTTCAAAATATTCTTATTTTGCCTGACTGGCGAACCAATAAGGATTTTACTCATTTTTTATACCTCGTTATAAACTCTCTATCAAATCTAACCAGATTTTCAGGATCTTGTTTTTATTTAATGTATCTCTGATATCAATGGCATTTTTGCCCATTTGCTTTGATTTATCTGGATTATCAATTATATACTTCATTGCTTTATATAACGCTTCGGAATCCCTTACCGGTACAAGAATTCCGTTCTCGTAGTTTTTAATAAACATTCGAGCACCCCCGGCAGGACAATCTGTACATATTACAGGCAATCCGATCGCCATCGCTTCAAGCATTGAATTTGAAATCCCTTCTCTGTCTGAAGAGCTTACAAACATTGCGCTTCTTCGTACTTTCTCTAAAACATCTTTATCATAAGGTTTTAAAATCACTTTATTTTCGAGACTGTGCTTTTTTATACAGTTTTCTGTTTCGGCTTTCTCTGGTCCATCGCCATATATCACGAGTGAATAATCCGGATATTCTATATTCAATTTCGCAAATGATTCAATCAATAGCGGTAAGTTCTTTGCCTTAACATGTTTACAATAATTAACAATGGTTTTTTCTCTTGTTCCTTTATAAGGCTCAACGTTTATATTCTCGATCGGGTTTGGGATAATACATTTTCTTACATCAGATAGATAGGAATAAAAGGCCTTCTGCTCTTCCGTCTGAAAAACAAACACATCTGCATTTGGATAGACATCTTTCTTTAGACCATTCTCCGGAGCATCATTAGAAAACTCCAGTTGTGGTGCTGTAAATTCGCCCATTATTAATTGATAATGAAACGTCTTTTTTAATTCCGATGAGCATAAGTTCGGTATAGTCATGAACGAAATAACGATGCTGTTTGAAATGTCTTTTTCTTTATAAAAAACCCACTTTAGTTTTTCAAGATATACAGATTTTAAATAGATGTTTTTATCAATGAGTTGGTACTTTCTTTGATTTGTTGCCTTAAATAATTTTAACAAGAAGAGCTCTATGATGGTGGCTTTATAATTTTTTATGCTCTCAGGAAAAAGGAGATCCTGTAAGGCAATCACTCTGATAGAATTATTAAGGGCGTATTCGACCCTGTTATCCTGTATTAAAATGATAGTGACATTAAATCCACATTCAGAAAGATAATTCGCGATAGATGACGCGTGTCTTTCTGCTCCTCCGATAGAGAGCGTATGTAAAATAATATATATATTCTTTCTTTTGTACATTTGTGCCTTTAGCTTTCGTCCATTTACGTATTTTTATATACTTGAGATTGTTCTTTGCTGCTATAGCACCGTTTTCTACTAGTTCAATAGCAAACTACAACCGCCATATTGTATGCAGCCTATAGAATTATAACATTCATCAAGCTCGCTCTCAATTGATCAACAGTCACCATTTTTTTGTTTTATACTCTATGTATCTTGTTTAAAATATTTGCTTGTGTTTTATAATTTATATGTTTGGAGAACACGAATGAGCACAAGTGAATCAAGAAAATCTGGAATGGAATTACTCAAGCTTTTCGCTGCTTTATGTGTTATTGTCCTTCATTATTTTAATGGAGGGGTTGGTGGTGGATTAAACTATGTCCACGGTACTCTAGCAGTTCTTATAAGTCGCTTGTTTTTAACGATTTCGTTTTGTGCAGTTGACCTGTTTATTATGATTTCAGCTTATTTTTTAAGTGGTAACTGTAATAGAAGATTAAGCAAAATTGTTTTTCTGTTGTTGCAAACTTCGATCTTTAGGGCTCTTAAATATGTTGCCAGTTCGGCTATTCATAGTACAGCTTTAACGATTTCCGGTTTACTTAGCTCTGTCTTCTCTCTCGGTTACTTCATCGTGTTTTATTCGATAATTTATATACTGTCCCCTTTAATCAACATTGGGCTCTCCCAGCTTGATGCAAAAAGCAACAAAAAGATACTAATATTGTTGTTTGTGTTTTTTTCAATTGTTCCATCGCTTTCAGCTCTTCTAAGGTCTTTCAGTGTTTTTGAATCCGATTGGCTAGGTATTAGTACTGTAACTTTTAAAGGGAACTTTGAAGGATATACTATAGTAAACTTCTTTCTATGCTATGTGATCGGTTGGTATATAAGACATCAGAGCGTTGATTCAGAAACTAATTTACATAAAACGGTTTTTTGCCTTTTGATAAATGCTTTCGTCCTGCTTGTGTGGGGCTACTTCGATTGGAAATCTGCTTACACATATGATAATCCACTAGTAATAACCGAGGCAGCGCTCCTAATACAGTCTTTTAAAGACTTTACTTTTCATAGAACGATTATCAACGAGCTATCTTCTTCGAGCTATACTTGTTATCTGACTCATCTGTTTTTTTTAGAATATATCAATATCGAAAAATATGCTTCATCATCATGGTGGATTATGCTGTTTCATGTTGTTATTTCCAGCACAGGCATCTTTTTTGTCTGCTATATTATTCATAAAATATATTCGGTGTGTACAAGACGATGTGTAAAGGCGCTTTCCCCGATTATTGATAAGTTCAGCTTAACATTCCGTTTGAAAGAAAATGTTTAAATAAACGAATATAAACATGATATTACTGGGATAACAAGCTCATTATTTTTATGCTGTTTTCCGCTATTTTTTAGATGCATTCATAATCTTTACATAGTCATAGTCATCCAGCCATCTTCTTCTCCAGAACTGTGGTTTCCAATCGGAAAGAACACCTACCTCTCCCTCTTTTTCAAATCCCGGAATATAAAATGCGCTTTTTATCTCAGGATAAGTTCTACACGTAAACACCACTTTTTTCTGATACGGAAGCTGATCAAATTCCTTTAATTGTTCATACGTGCAGTTGTCCTTATCCGTCATCATAACGAAGACATTATCCAATTTTACTCTCTTTGATCTTTCGTTCCATTTTTCTCTTGCTTCTGGAAAGCTTTTATAGTGCATAAAATACAGTCTTATATCAAGTAGCTGACCAATTGGAAAACTTATGTTTTCTTCAAATGTCTCGATTGGCACTGCATTTAAATAGCGGGCAGGATCTTTCACAAACTTTAAAAAATCACCGGGTTTAAAATATAGATTTACAGTTGGCGTATTAAACTTACATCCCATATCATGAAGTATATAGGCGCCATTGCAATTAGATGACAATATGCAAATATCTCGATTTTTTAATCTGGCTCTTTTTTTTGTTATATACAGTTTGTGCTCCGCACGTATTAAGAAATCAATCAGCTTGCCCATTAAAACTCTTTCTTAACGCCTTTACTATTCTGTTTGCCATCATGATGAATGCGTTAGATCTTAACTTTTCGTATTTTCCGGTTGTACTTAACATGTACTTAAACGCCTCTGGAACGAAAGGATACATATTAGAATAGCCATTATCTCTCAACCATTCGGCATCTACCATAGACGTCGTCTTAATCAGATTAAACATTAACTCACTCTGCTTATCTCCATACAGATTGTTGATCACCATGAAGGATCCTTCGTGATCCAGCCTGTTTGCGGTAATATAGTGCAATTTGACCAGATTGTTTTCTTTTGATATTCGCAAATTATCAATTATGGCTTTTAAAAAGTCTAACGTTTTTTCAATGCTATATTTTGTTTTCCCGAAGATTTGCCGATACATATATATTGGCTCGTCAATTAAATAGAATTTGCCTGATGTTATCATTGCTTTCACGAAGAAAGGAGGATCCTGAAAACGTGAATACAAAGGGAAAAACACGTTATTATCGATCAGCATCTTGCGTTGATAAATAAATTTAGTATATCCATAATCATATTGATAGTTCTTATATTCAATCAAACCTTTATAATTGAATAAATCAGCTGCTGTGTCTTTGTTTTTCTCGTTTTCTATTGTACCGTCTTCATGCAAATACAATAATCTTCCTCCCGCAATTAACACGTTTTCTTTTTTTGCTGCTTCGTAGCATTTTTGCAATGCCTCACTGCCTGCGTACTTATCATCAGGATCCATAAAAGCAACAAACTCGCCTTTCGCCGCTCTGATCCCGTCATTCCTAGCAGCGCCTACTCCGGCGTTTTTCTTATTGATAATTCTTATTCTTGAATCCATTGATTCATAATTCTGAAGAATAGATAGCGAATCGTCTGTGGACCCATCGTTAATTGCAATAACTTCTAATTCGCTAAGCGACTGGCACAAGATACTATCCAGACATTCTCCGAGATATCTTTCCATATTATAGATCGGTACTATTACACTGATTTTTATCATGATTATTCTCCAAGATTGATTGGCATTCTCTTACCCCATAGCAGATTATGCAAGCAAGGGATTCTATTTAGAATAACGATTCTGATTTTCTGCTTTCTAGATATGCTTTTATCTTTCATTAAAGCGGGATAACATTCCCTGTAAATTTGCATTATTTCATTTAATCTAGCTTTATGGTCAGGTATATTCCTGTCTAAATGGGCAAACGCCACGGCGACTTGAGAATATACAAAAAGTTTTGTTTCGTTTGCCAGTTTGTTTTTCCCAATACTATCAAGCCATAACGCACGATCATATACGGCATCTACAATATCTGTAAAACGAATATTATATTCCATATTCATGATGCTGCTTTTTCTTTTCAGATAATAATATGTTACTTCTTCTATAACGGCCATATAATCAATCTGATTCAGAATTCTATGATATACGAACACATCTTCATATAATCTTCCAACAGGATATCTCAATTCTTTGAACAGGGAGGAATCGTAAAGTTTGTTGCATGCGTTGGGCTGTATAAGTGTTGAAAGCATTTCATCCTTTCCAAGCACTTCTTTTTTTTGGTTTATTCTTTTTATTTCTGTTATTTCGCCGTTTTCGTCTACAATGGCCATACCGCCCATTACAACTCTTGCTTTTGTTCTAAGTGCCACAGAGTACATGATCTTCAAAGCATCCTGAGAAACCCAGTCATCACTGTCAACAAAAAAAACATATCTGCCCTGAATTCTGTCTAAAGCCGTATTCCTTGCTTCAGACAGACCGCCATTCTTTTTGTGTATGACATGTATTCTGGAATCCTTTTTTTCATATTCATCGCACATTTCACCGCACCTGTCTGTGGAACCATCATCAATGAGCCATAATTCAAAGTTGCTAAAGGATTGTGCAAGAATGCTGTCAACACATTTTTTTAGATATTTTTCGACATTATATACCGGGACCACTACACTGATTTCAATCATCTTATTCTCTTTGTAAAAGGTGGTTATCTATAGCCTCCACCAATTCATGCCGCTTTTTTTCAATTCATTGATATTAAACAGTCCTTTGACATCAATTAGAATTTTTTTGCTGTTTGCTGTTCTTTTAAACAATTTGCTGATTTCTATTAATCCCAGATCTTTAAATTGCTGATGGGCAACCGCAACCACAACGCAATTTACATTCTGGATATCGTTTATTTGAGATAATTGTACATTATACTCTTTTTTGGCGCTTTCCGGATCTGCCCACGGATCAACAACAAGAGGATCCACTCCATACTCTCTAAGCCTGATAATAATATCATTAACTTTGCTGTTGCGTGTATCTGGACAATTCTCTTTGAATGTCAAGCCCAAAATCGCCACTTTAGATTTTTTGGGTGCCAGATCAGCTTGTACCATTTTCTTTATCGTGACGTCCGCGACAAAAGACCCCATGCTATCGTTAACAATCCGTCCATTTAGGATAATTTGACTGTGATAGCCTAGTTTTTCTGCTTGATAAGTAAAATAATAAGGATCTACGCCGATACAATGTCCCCCAACAAGGCCAGGTCTAAAGCCTAATGCGTTCCATTTTGTGTTCATGCCATCTACAACTTCATTGGTATCTATATCCATACGGTCAAATACCATCGCCAGCTCGTTCATAAAAGCAATATTTATATCTCTCTGGCTATTTTCGACCACCTTGATTGCTTCGGCGGTACGTATATTTGACACGGGGTGCGTTCCTGCTTTAATCACAATATTATAGATATCTTTAATTTCGTTTAATGCTATGTCGTCGCTTCCCGAAACAATCTTTGTTATATTATGTAGGCGGTGTATTTTATCACCAGGATTGATTCGTTCCGGAGAATAGCCAACCTTAAAGTCGATTCCAAACCTCAGACCAGATTCTTTTTCAAGAATTGGGATACAGACGTCTTCTGTACAGCCGGGATACACAGTTGATTCGTAAACGACGATTGTATCTTTTTTCATGTTTTTGCCAACAATTTCAGACGCACTGATTACTGGCGAAAGATCAGGCGTATGATCTGTATTTACTGGAGTTGGAACCGCAATGATGATAAATTTTGCTTTTTGCAGTTCTTTTTCTGAATTGGTAAATACAATATCCGATTGTTTAATGGCTTCGTCACCGACTTCCATTGTTGGATCAACTCCTGATTTATATGTATTGATTTTTGATTTGTTTGTATCAAATCCGATAACATTTATAGATGCTTGTGAAAAAGCAACAGCGATCGGCATACCAACATATCCCAACCCAACAACCGCAAGTGTTTCTTTTCTCTGTAATAACGATTCGTATAAACTCATAGCTCTTCCTTTATGTTTTAAATATTTAAAATCCTACCGACATAATGTTTCTTAATCTGCATGTCATTTTTAATTGTGTTTTCTGTAACAACATCCAGCATACTTCCTTGGGTTCTTGACTTATCAAAAGATCCCAAGGCAGTTTATATTTATTCATTATTTGGTTTAAATAATCAAATACCTCCTGTTGCTCAACGCCATTCAAGAAAAGCAGGGCATTTTGTCCCTGATATCTGCAATCCTTCCAAATCTGAAGAAGAGCACGATCAGCCACTGCCGGATAGTACTTTGACAAGTATACAAATCGTTCGCAATGGGCATCAACTCCATCCAGCCGTTTTGTCGACCATCGGCTGTTCATGACGCTTTGTTGATTCTGAAAATACATATACAGTGGTTTATCTATGATAATAATTTGTTTGCTTTCAAGCATCACTTTGTAAGTTACATATTCATCTTCACATATTTTTCCTTCAGGATATCTAATTATCGACCACAGATCTTTATCATACAGTTTTCCCCATGGTACAACAGGCCAAATATCATTTTCAAATATGAATTCTTCTGCTTGAACCATCCTTTTTTTATAGTGCACATTATCAATGGCAATCTTTGTATCGTCTGTTTTTCTATAGCCACAGACTGCAATTAAACACTCGGATTCTTGAGCGGCATTAAGCATAATTTCTAAATAATCCGAAAAAACCCAATCATCACTGTCAATAAAAGAAATCCAACGACTATTGCAGAAATTTAATGCATATTCTATTCCGTTGTTTCTTGCAGAAGCCGCTCCTTTGTTTTCTTGATGAAGAACAACGATTCTTTGATCCCTCTTTGCGTACTCATCACATATTTCCCCACTTTTATCTGGACTTCCGTCATCAATGAGAATCAAATCAAAATCTGTAAATGTTTGATTTAAAACACTATCTATACACCTAGATAAATATTTTTCAGTTTTATATACAGGAACAATTATACTAATTTGGCTCATATGATTACTTTAGTTCTTATTCGTACTTTTTCTTTTGAAAACATCTTTTATATAATCTGTATAAACAATTATACAGTTTCGGAGATAAAAGAATTAAATATAGTTTTATTGAGGTATTTCTATTCAACAGATGGGATTTAAAATCATAACTACATAATACACCTCTTATTTCTGTATATAATTCTTTATTATCTCGCCTGTTATAAAGTATATGTAGTGCATTTATACAAAACGTAAGATACCTTCTGTAAGCTTCGCTTTTCACCCCCGGTTCGGCATCTTCTAAAATAAACCTCAGTACGTTTAGAGGGTCTTTAATCATATCAATGTTAAAGGCCGATCGACTTGCGCTGTTATTTCTTGCTATATAGTGGTAAGGACAAAAATCTTCATATATGGACTTCTCAGACTCCTTAAACAGCAAATAGTTCATCAACAAATCTTCGTTGAATCGGTATGTGTTTGTCAATACTTCGTTGCATAGAACGGAATCAAATAACGAACGGTGAAATAGTTTATTACAAAGACTAGGCTCAATAAAATCTCCATCCAAAAGATCTTTGAGGCCTTGATTTTTGTTTTGCTCCAAAACTCTTCCGGTATTATAAAAAAAATGAATTTTTTCTCCTTGATTTGCCACAATTTGAAAACCACAATGTGATATGTCTGCCCGGTGAGAAAGCGCATTGCCTAAGAGTCTTTCGTACATATCTTTCTCAACAAAATCATCGCCATCAGCAAAGCCTATCCATTCTCCTCTGGCTGCTCTGATTCCTTCTAACCGTGCTTTCAAAACACCGGAGTTCTTTTGATGAATACATATTATTCTGTTCGGGTGCTTTTCTCTATAGCTTTCAGCAAGCTGTCCGGTGTTATCTGTGGAACCATCATTAACAATTACAATTTCTAAATTGTTATACTGTTGTCCTAATAAACTGTCTAAGCAACTTGAAAGATAGCATTCCACATTATAGGAAGGCACTATTATTGAAATCATAGGGCTTTTTACATTTGGCTTAGAACTCATTTGATTGTTCTTATTCATCACACAACAGTTTTTCTATTCTCTTAACATTCTCTTCTATTTTAAAAGTTTGTCCTCTTAGTACTGCTTGTTCTTTGTAATGCTTATATTGATCTTCGTTTTTAAGAAGATATCTTATTCCTAGGTATAATGCTTCTTCGTTGTTTTCTGTGATCATCCCGTATTTTCCATTGTCCAACAGTTCTCTCATCCCTGATACATCCGTTGTGCAAATGGGCAATCCAACTATCAAGGCTTCTGTAACTGCGGTAGATAAACCTTCTGAATAACTGGAGCAAACAAAAAGATCACTGTTTTTAAGGTATTTATATGGATTCGTCTGATATCCCATCAACGTGATATTGTTGTCTAAACGATTCTGATTAATATATTGTGTTAATGCATTCCCCATTGGGCCTTCTCCAAGCAGATACAAATGTAAAGAAAACCCTTCATCCAACAGTCTTTTCGTAATCTTTAACAGACGATCAAATCCTTTTACAGGCTTCAAAGTTCCCATGCCAATTAATCTAAAGGAATCCTCATTCATCTCATGAACTTTTTCTTTGGACATCTCTATGATCTGCTCTGAATTTAAAGCATTAAAGCATACCGAAGTAAATCCCGAATATGGACAGCATCCCAAAAAATTATCTTGTACATCATTAGAAACAAACACTATTTTCTCCATTTTGTTATAACAATTAACTGCTTCATCATAATTTCTGAATGATGCAGCAAGCTCTTTTTCGTTCTTTATGGTGCAATGGATCCAAGAAAATAACTTTGTTTCAGGATCAGGACATCCACTGATTATTCTTGCGCATGGTCCTTCTAAAAAAGAAATCTCAATATCATATTTATTTTTTATATAT
>Ga0256405_10007244_pt1 | contig 16928 bp, 16 predicted proteins | sample RumenRJG_02DNA_FD_189096 | JGI IMG/M metagenome (GOLD analysis project Ga0256405, IMG submission 189096) | Bovine rumen microbial communities from Lethbridge, Alberta, Canada - RJG_02 | ecosystem: Host-associated > Mammals > Digestive system > Stomach > Rumen | place: Canada: Alberta...
TTAAATTCTCATCGTTAGCAATGATACTTAACTCACGGAATAATTCAGCATTTAATTCAAGAGATGTCATAATATATTCTATTTATTGCGCTAAGTTACACAAAATTTCAATTAATTGCAACGATAAGCACTGAAAAATGCAACCAAATGCAATTTATATTAACAACTTTAACATATAAATTCGAGTAAATCAGCTTCGCTTGCAGTCAGCTTGCCGGTGCAGAGCTGCGCTATTGAACTTTGAACATTGAAGTTTGAACATTGAAGTTTGAACTTTTTGAACCGAAGGTCACTGACCGAGTGAATGCTGTCGACGAAGTCGGTGCATCCGAATAAACGAGGGAGGAAGTTCCTATGACCAACGGGAATAAATATTGAATAATAGGCGCAATGCAAGCATTGCTAAATGATAAAGGATAAAGGAGCATAGCGCATATTAACGAATAAAATTATGAAGAAAATGAGAGTGAATGCTGATAGCTCATTCTGAGCCTATGTCAAGGCTAATGTTTGTTTTTTAGAAAGCGAGCTTTCAAAAACATCATCACCTTAATATCCTCCTTCAGAGGACACCTCTATTCATTCCCTTAGAAAATTATGTGCTGATGCACCAATGCGCAATGAGCGCAAATGATATCAACCTGCACTTTGAATTTTGATATTTGAGGATTGAACATTCATATCGGAGTAAGCGATCATTTCTTCCCGTTGGTCAGAGACAGTTCTCCGTATAATGTTCGTATAATTGTTCGTTAATATTTCAGCATAGATAAAAACTCCATTAATGTCTTATTAACGTCTTATTAACGTCTCATTAGCGATCATTAACGGCTGCTTGTACCCCTTCCCCTTTGGGGAGGTTGGGAGAGGCTGCTATTTCGACAGAAATATCCAGATGCAAAAATCTTGGACAATCAGAAATAGATCTCTCAGCAAGTTATGCTCCTATCAACGTAAACCCTTCAATGAATGCTTTGAGGAGAGTAATGAGCGAAATGTAATATTTCCTGTATGACGATAATGTAGAGCATAAAAAAAGTCCAATTCTTTCCCTAATCATGGGATCGAATTGGACTCTTTTTGGGTGATTATTTCTATGAATCTTTGATTATGTAGTTACCTTATCCGTAATACTGTTTATACCATTCTGTAAACTTACGCAGACCGTCTCGCAATGGTGTGTTTGGTTTATAGCCAAAATTTTCTTCAAGAGGAGTGGTGTCTGCATAAGTAACAGGAACATCACCTTGCTCCTTCGACAAGCTCAGGAAGTTCTGCATTCATCACTTTGATTTAGACAACTCTTTTAGTTTGTCTATATCACCAGAAATCAGAGCCTCTTTCTTAGCAAGAGTCCACTTCTTCAACTGACGTTCGCGTCTAAACGCTTCCTGGTATGTGTCGTATTCTTCTTTATACACCAATTCTACTGGTTTGTGCAGACGAGTAAACTTTGAAGCATAACCTGCTTTATGACGTTTTAATCGTTCCTCTATATTGGTTGTTGAACCAACATAAAGCTTATTATCTGCACAACGTAGAATATAGGTTGCTGCCTTATTCATAATACAACTTATACCATTCTGCAAACTTACGCAGACCGTCTCGCAATGGTGTGTTTGGTTTATAGCCAAAATTTTCTTCAAGAGGAGTGGTGTCTGCATAAGTAACAGGAACATCACCTTGCTGCATTGGGACGAGTTCCTTATGACTCTCGAAATCATAATCTTCGGGGAGCACATTGGCACGAATAAGTTCTTCTTGAAGGATGGTAACGAAATCAAGAAGGTTAACAGGATGTGAGTTTCCGATATTGTAAACCATATATGGTGGAACTGGTAATCCATCCTCTCCCACTCTCTTTTCTGGTGCACTCTGCATAACTCTAATTACACCTTCTACGATGTCGTCAATATAGGTAAAATCGCGCTTGCAGTTACCATAGTTGAAAATCTTTATCGTATCTCCAGCGACCAATTTATTTGTGAAACCGAAATATGCCATATCAGGACGGCCAGCAGGACCATAAACAGTGAAGAAGCGAAGCCCGGTAGATGGTATATTATAAAGTTTACTATATGCATGTGCCATGAGCTCGTTACTCTTCTTGGTTGCAGCATAAAGTGATACAGGATTATCTACCTTATCTTCTGTGCTGAATGGTACTTTCTTGTTACCACCATAGACAGAACTGCTTGAAGCATATACAAGATGTTCAACATCGTTATGACGACATGCTTCAAGGATGTTGTAGAAACCAATGATGTTACTCTGGATATATGCATCAGGATTGGTAATACTATAGCGTACTCCTGCCTGAGCTGCAAGGTTGACAACGATATGAGGATGATATTCTTCGAATATCTTGTCGATAGTTGCCTTATTGGAAATATCGCCCTTAATAAAGTACCAAGAAGTATCACCGATACCCTCTAATGAGATTTTCTCTATTTCTGCAAGACGATACTCCTTGAGACGTACATCGTAGTAATCGTTCATGTTGTCGATGCCTATGATGGTAGCATCTTTCACATCCTTGAGCAGTCGCTCTACAAGATTCGAGCCAATGAAACCTGCTGCTCCTGTAACAAGAATGGTTTTACCATTAAGATTTATATTGTTTGTTTTCATTATCGAATTTAAGCTATTTATGGTTTACGGTTGAAAAGTTTACAGTTTATTGTTTATAGCTAATAAGAAGAACCGAGATAAACATCTTCAAAGGTTTTCATTTCTTCGAAATAGTTGTGCTCTTAAGATGCCAATCAGAAAGCAAGCTTTCATTAGCACCTTCATATCACAAGCCTTACGGCAGAAACCTTTTTAGAGAAAAACAAGGGAGCCTCCCCCAGCCCCTCCAAAGGGAGGAGAGAATAAACTTGCTTGAGTTCCTTGCTGTAATATCGCTTAATCATTTTCGTTAAAGCCTTGATGTGGTTACAGTTTATTGTTTACTGTTTTTTCTAAAGCGCAAAGCACAATCAAAGTAACTGACTCACAAATATTTTTGATGTGAACAATGCGCACTATCATTAAATTCTACTTTGCTTTACAGTCATCTTTAGAAGATGAGTCATCATATCATTCATTAGTTCTTGATCGATTATCATCTTTTGATTCTGAATTGCAGTCAAGATTTGAATTAAACTATTAGCATTATTTATTTCGTTATCTGTCAAATATCCTATTCTTTGATACCTAAATACGAGATAATTAAATGCTTCTTTCAAATATTGGTACATTTGCCCCAGTTGCATTTCCTTTCCTACCTTATCCAAGAATCTCCACTTAGAATAAATGTCATCAAGTTGTTCAAATATATTGTATTGCATTGGCTTTAAGTTTTAATAGTATAATTCTATCATCATGCAGCAAGACGATCTAAATACACTTGCCTTCAGAAAGTCGCTTGCAGATGCATTATTTCCCTATTTTGAATAAAAGTTCTTCTATGAAACCGAAGAAATATTTATTACCGGGTAAAACGGTGCTCTTCGCGTTGACGAAGTATCTTGTTTGTCAAATACTCAAACATTCTCATATCTGATTCATTTCCACAATTCATCATTATTTCCTTTGTATCACGCAATAGTGTTGAATATTCACGATCAGCTATAGAAGGTTCATATTCACTTTGACGCAGCTTCTCTAATTTATTTGAAATTCGTTCATATTCCATCATAACAATAGAATTTCTCCTATAATAAGCTCTTCTATTATCATGCATAGATACTTCTAACATCTTCTTTAAATCTGTCATCTGAGCCTGTAAATATTCTAATGCCATCTCATCTTTATTTGATTTATCAAGATTGGGAATTACAGCCGAAGTATTTAATGCCATGAGCTTCACAATAGAATTGATATTTCCAACCTCATTTTCTGCATTTTTAGTTGCAGCTATGGTTTCACATAGTTTTTTTTGTGACTCTAAAACCTCATGATACTTCATATCTTTTGAGTATTCCAAATATCTTAGAGGAGCTATATCAAATATTTTAGACGTTCCTTTCTCCTGTATCAGAACAACAGGTTTGTCAAAAGCCTGTCTTATTCCAAGTTCGAACAAAACATTAGGATTGTGGGTACTCAAATCGCATACAGCTATTGGGGCCGCAATTAGTTTTTTCAAAATTTCCAAATGAATTAGATTTGTTTCTTTTACTTCATCAGCTCTCAACGCCTTATATCCAGCCATATCTATTGCAGGCTTAATGATATCATTATAGACATGTCCAAAATGCCCTTTTTCATATCCATCACAATCAGATATTGGCATTATAACAAAACAACTACTATTAACTTCTTTTGCTGTCATATATTATTCAGTTACTTAAAATCAATAATGAAAAAACTGAAAAGTTATTTCTTTAGATTGAATATAGGCTTATTAAAACCTATAATAATTTTATTTTCAATATTATTAATATCTTTTTCACCTAAGCCAGCATGCTTCAAAAAAGACGATTTAATATTATCTTCTTCCCATTTTCTCTCCCATGAGTCAGAATCAGAATTAAAATCAGGATTATAATAAAAAAGAAGCATCTTAAAATTTAATTTCTGAAATAGTTTACCTACTTTTTTCCAGATATAGTTATCAGATTCCCCTAATGATACTCCATACAATATTAAAAGATCTGTTCTGTCTAATATACCACTACATTTACGATCTACAAGATTTTTTGTAATTGCACATGTTTGAGGCTTTAATAAAAAATCCATTATACGAGAATCTTTCTGTAATTTTTCATTAGCAATCTGAGCAATTTCACTTACACCCATAATAATTGACCCATCAAGGGTTCCATGCAAATGTTCAACGCTATTTAAAAAATAGCCACCTGATAAATTTAATGTAGCCGGTGACGTTGATTTGTTTAATCCAAAAATTTGTTCTACAGAATTTGTATAATTTAAAGAGATTATATTTAGAGCATAACTAGAATAATTCGACAGATATTGTCGTATCATCTCTGCATCTGCAATTTCAAGAAAACTAGTAAAATTACTTAACCTTTTGACGAATATATCTTTGGACACCATAACATCTTTACCTATACATTTTTGCTGTTCTAAAAGATATTTTTTTAACTCATGGTTCAAATCCTTATATACTGCATAGAAGTCTTTATAATTATCAAAATTGGAAGTATATTTTCCTAGTGTGATTTCTAAATCAGACCACAAATTCTTATGGGCTTTTATATCATCTTTCATTGCATTAATTAGCTCAGAATATTTGGAGTCATTATTCTTTTTTTCGCAATATGATTTAAGAAATTCTGGATAACCTGTAGCCAAGCCAATAGCTTTATCGAAACCATTTCCTAAAATATATGTAATATTCATTTTTATATAAAACAGTTACAAATTGTATTCAAAAATTACTTTGTATTTTTATATTGAACCACAACTTTGGTATAAATGATCAGGAGCTTCACTCCCAGAGCAGTATTAAGTTCCCTCCTCTTCTACTTTATGTTCTGAAACAATTCTTCTTATTTCATTCTTAAGATCAAATCCTATACTTGTACACTCTCTATTTGGACAATCAATAAAAAAAATATCTTTTGACTGAGGTGTACGAGTTATGATATTTTCAACAACCTTTTTCCCGAAAGCAGAATTATGTTCTGCGATATATTCGATTTTTATTTCCTTAACAGATGGCATAACCTCACTTATAAGCCTATTACTTAATAATGCGTTTTTAGTTTTGGCCTTCTGTTCCTTATTTTCTTGGTCTATCATAAAGTTATTTTTATAATTAAGCCGTCAAGTGTAAAGTGTAAAGTGAATAACAATTTTAAATTACTAATTACGATTTGCAAATTAGTCGCACGTCGTGCGATGTTGAATTATGTAATTTTAAATTTGAAGTTTACTGTTTATAAGTTTACGGTTACGTTACTCATATCGCTTGACTGCGGAGAAATAGCTGTTAATACTCTGGGAAATCTCTCTACGGGAGTATTTCATCAAGATTGACTGTTGCAGAAGATGTGCCTTCTTGAACTTGAACGTTGAAGAGTTGCAGGTTGGAAATGTTGATATTGCGACTGATGTTGAGTGCTGCAAGTTCTGGGAAATCAGATGGTTGGAGCGTTATGCTCTCCCTTTTCTTGAACTTATGTTTGCATCTGTCAATAACCGAATCATAAATTCCTGTGATGAAGTTGTTTCTACGTTCTATAACATCATTGTCTGATATTTCATTTTTAGGTGGAAAGCTTATCACAACACCTATTTCTTGATATTCATTAGGAATATATGTATCAATAGCAGACAGCTTATGTTTTATTCTCACATCAGAGGTTGCTATCTGATATATAGCTTTGCTTATTTCACTATTGAAACGAGATTTTAATTCTATAAGTACCAGATAGTGCTTGGAGTTTTTCTCAACTAAGAGTATTCCATCACAATCTCTCCTAAATGTGAATATATCATTTATCTTTTTATAGGCATTTGACGAGTCTTTAAGCAAAGAATTGCTAATGCTCAGCGCTGTGCCTTTGGTGACAATCTCTACTTTTGTTAGTGTGTCTTTTTTATTCTTATTTTGCTTCTCTCTGATTGAAACATCAGAGGATGGTTTTTCAAAGTAGTTTGAGCCATAAATAGACTGTTGCAGATTATCATAGGTTATCATTTCTCATTCAGTTTGTAGAGTTGTTCGTTAATATATTCTTCACGTTCATTCAGATCACGTGTAATATCATAGAAGGTTTTATATGAGATACCATCTTGTGTTAAAGGCATATCCTCTACCTCCACTTTTCCTTCTGCGTTCTTGTGGAAATAATAGGCTTTAACTTTACTGCGATCGATATATGATGACTTTAAAAGTCCTCGCTCATCACAAAGTTTCTCAAAGGCTTCCTCATCTGCCTTTCGAATATCTCCCAACTTTATCAACTGATTGATGCGCTGAAGGAAATAATCGCTATGAGTTGTTATCTGGAACATATTGCCTTTATTCAAGAAACTTGCTATCAAATCAGCTATCTTGATTTGAGAACATGGATGCAAGTGTGCTTCTGGCTCTTCAAGGCAGTATGAAAAGGATAGTCTGTCTTTATTAAGAAAGAATAACAATAGCGGACTTATCTCCTTAATGGATGATGCTGCCGCAGTAAGCGAGAGTTTCTCACCTGTTGAGAGGAGTATATATTGTTTTGATTTCTCTGATATAAATTCTCCTCCGATAAAATTAGCAATTATTTTATCAAATTTATCTTCTAATTCGTCAGAAATAGAAACTGCCTGACTAAAATCATAATCTCTAAAATAATTATCATACATACCTACAGATGAAGAGGTATCTAATCTTGTTGAATAATTCAAACCAACGAATGCGCCACGCCCTGGTGGTAATAGTATAGCTCTATAGAATTCAGCAATACCATCAAAAAATGCATTTGCAGTTTTTAAACAAAGCCACAATAATGCCGAACTCTTTAGACTAAAGCGTGCTACTTCTCCGTTAAGTTTAGCATTATATATAAGTTGCTGTGGCATCTCAGGCAAAGTATCATTCTCTATAGTCTTTTCTATTTCATAATGAAATTCTTCTACAGATGCTTCTAATTTAAATTCTACATCACAAATCAAAGAATCATCACCAAGAAATAAACGCATATAGTCCTGCACTCCAGAATTAAGATAATTTTCTATTTCTGACAAAGTTAATACTGCAGAAGCTTTATCATCTTCTTCTGGTAACTTTTGTTTCAAAAGTTCATCAAAATGGTTACATAATATACCTGACATAGCATAGTATATCAAGTAGTTAGCATAGCTCTTTCCAAGATTTGAATGCCCTGTAAGAACCATGAATGGAGCCCAATGCAACGTTATGTTGTTTAATGGACCGAAATGATTTATTTTTATCTCTATATCCATAATAGATGATATAATTGATTTATAAATATACAGCCTCTCCCATCCCTCTCCAAAAGGAAAGGGCTAACCAACTTGCTTGAGTTCCTTACTGTAATATCGCTTAATCATTTTCGTTAAAACCTTGATGTGGTTACAGTTTAGAGTGATAACAAATCAAAAAGATCTCGAGCATTGTGGTGAACTTTGCCAGAATGTAATTCATCAAATGCACGGGTAAGACTTTCCTTAACCATTGCTTTTTGCCTTTTTGTTTTATTCTGCTCAGCAACCAAACGTTCTGTGAGAATTTTACGAACTCTCTTCTTCTGACTTTGAATGAGTACCCATAAAGCATCTACGGTACTCATATCGCTTGACTGTGGAGAAATAGTTGTTATCATATCACTATTCATTTTCTTTTTTTCGTTACAAATATAAAATAAAGAATTCTAAACTCCAAATTATTGCATCATTATAATCTATAATAAGCCTTTATTCATAATCACATTTTTTCTCTTTTTGTCGGCTTAGCCTCGGATCACTGTCGGTTCACTCTCGGATCACTGTCGGTTCACCTTGCTATTTGACCGAGGCTAAGGCAAGCCACAAGCATGAGTGATCGGTGAGTGATAGCCGAGTGATCTAAGGCATAGACTTGGTTTAACGATAGAAATTTTGGATCATCACTAAATTTCTTGCTGTTACGGTTTTACAGTTTATGAGTTTACAGTTTATTTGTTTAGGAGTTTAGAATTGAGTTGAACACTAATTTGAATTAATTATTCTTTTATTTAAAGTCTATATTAACGACTAATTAACGGATGTTCTTTCCTCTAAGGAGTTTTTTAAACGTGTAATTATCGCTAATGAGTTAAAAGCCTCTCGTAACCAAAGCACTTCGCTTCTTTTTAGTTTTCTTCTAAATCTCAACACTGGATTTTGGGAGTGAATAGAAGTTTTCTATGTATTTATCTATTTCTTTGCAGATTGACTCGTCGGGAATAGAATCAAGTCCGTGAGTGCGAATAGAGTGAGCTGCATCATTTTCCAAAGCACGAGCCATGTCGCTGGCGTTGAACTTATTCTCATAGAAGTCTTTCTGATCGAGATAACGGATGATGTTGCAAACGAACATTCGGTTAAAGGTGGTTCCTTGCTGTTTGGTGACGTTTCCGATTTGTTTCTCGATAACATCTACATCCAACAGGCCTTTCCAAAAACGTTGCCAACCATTCATCCTATCAGGCTTGAGTTTCGAGGCTATGCAGCTAACATAATCAAGAATATCGGCTTTAACAGCCTCTAAGTACTTGAAGTAGACTGACAATTCATTACTTTTGTTATTAACACTTTTATCTCCCTTTTTTGTTTCTACAACACCATTGTTGATGGTGAGTGAAGTTACATTAGGTAGATACATTGAATTTGGGCCTAACACAATTTCTGTAAATGTGTTACCCTGACCAGGTTCAAAACCTTTTTCAAATTGCATGATGTTTTCAGGTGTTTATAAGGTTTGTTGTTATAATTAGGGTGAAACATGAAAGAAATAATAAAGTTGGTTTCTTCCTTGCTTTCACTTTTTTCTTACTCTAACTTTGCATCGAATCCCAACGGAAAAAGCATCCCGGGTAGCTGATTCTTTGCGGATTTAATTTTTCGTATTTATTCATTCTTAAATTCTTAATTTTATGGTAAAGATTAAACAAATCGGCACTGGCCGCAAGAGTTCTGGTACTATTGATGGTGTAAACTATTATGTTCGTGGTGGTGTTACTTATGCACGCTCAACTCCAAACATGCCTGCAAGAGCCTTTAACAATCCAAAAGCTAAGAAGCGTCAGGCTATCTTTAAGTTTGTGCAGATGCATATTAAGTTCCATCTTGGAACAATCAAGCAGACCATTAGTCCGCAAGGGAATATAACCTCGACAAACCGTTACCACAACTTGAATGCAGCTGGCTTTACAGCTGCTCTGGGTGACTTGGCAGAGAAATACTGTGCAGGGCAAGAGGTAACCATTACTGATGTAGAGAACGCTATAAGCAGTTATGCTACTGAACATCCTACTTCTATCAAGATTGCGAGCAAGACGGGATATAACGAAGTGTATCTTACTGGTGCTTGGCCTAATGTTATCACCCTGAATACTTCAGGTGGTGACAAGACAATGATCATCATCGTTGCCGAGAATGGTGATAAGACTGTTATCAATCCTGATGGTAGTACCTCTGTTGATGTGCCAACATCAAATGAACCAGGTGGTTCAGGCTCTAATGGCAATGGCGAATCTCAGTCGGGCAACAACTCTGGTGTGGAGCCAGAACCGGGAGACGACAATGGCGAATCCCCTAATATTTAATCTTTTTAATTAAATGTATTTTATGAAGTTAAAACTGAATAAAGTTCTTGGAAAACTTTTCAATAAGGTCGTTAAGACCTCTGTTTCCAACATTGTTCAATCCCCAGATGAGAAACCTGTAGTGATGCCAGATGGTAATTCTAAAGAAAAGCTTTGGAAGTTCATTCTGCAAACTCTCATCAGTATTCTCACTGCTGTTCTCACTGCGCTTGGCGCAACAAGTTGCATGGGAATAAACTAATTCAACTCTCGCAAGTTCTGCTTGCTCCGTAGATAGAGGGAGTTAGAAGGAGAAAGAAAGCATTCGTCTTCTATCTTCCACCGCTGAAAAGCGGCTAACTTCCTCTATCTTCTTATATCTACTCAACATACTAAACATCAATTATGTATATTGTTAAATTTATTATCGTCAAAGACTCTTGCTCTAAGAGTTCTAACAAAGAATATTATCATCGTTTTGTGCCAAACTTTGGACACTGTATCTTCGTGAACTCCACAAACATCAATACTCTATGTGAGATTAGTAAGCTGCACGCGAATGCTAAGGTGATGGGTGAATCGGAGGTTGACCTCACGGATAATCGTGCCCCTATCAAAGTGAATTCAGATATGAATAAACTGAGACGGCTAATGAGTGACTATGCGCTACGCTATTGAAGAGTTTACGGTTTATGAGTTTGCCGTTGATAATATACAGCCTCTCCCATCCCTCTCCAAAAGGAAAGGGCTAACCAACTTGCTTGAGTTCATTGCTGAAATATCGCTTAATCATTTTCGTTAAAACCTTGATGTGGTTACAGTTTATGAGTTTGCCGTTGATTGTTTATTGCTAATAAGAAAGCAAACTTTCATTAGCACCTTCATATCACAAGCCTTACCGCAGAAACCTTTTCAGAGAAAAACCACGGCACTTCGTGCCTAAAAAAACTAATTAAAACAGCCTCTCACAAACTAAGCGCTTCGCTATTATCTCCCTCGCTCATTCAGATGCACCAGCTTCGTTGACAGCATCTGCTCGGTCGATGACCTTCGGTTGAAGATTGAAAATTGAAGATTATCTCCTTCACTCATTCAGATGCACCAACTTCGTTGACGGCATCTGCTCAGTCGATGACCTTCGGTTGAAGATTAGTCGGCTATGCCGACAACAGTTGCTCAGTCGATGATCTACGGTTGAAAACTGATGTTGAGAATACTATAAGCAGCTATGCTACTGAGCATCCTTCTTCTATCAAGATTGCGAGCAAGACTGAATACAACGAAGTATATCTTACTGCTAATTGAGTGTTTTTGACGAATTATTTTTTGTTTTTGGGGCAAAGATGAAACCAGTATTAAGGAATTGGTATATCTCCTCCTTCTTCCTGACAGGTGCCAAGAAGTGATTCGGATGGTCAAAACCAATTCCGCATAAGAACATAAACAACGTAAAATGAATGTGTTAACTCAGATTCATTGTAAGTTATTCGGTTCGCAGGCTGGCAACTTTGACATCTTTAGAACACTCGTTCGTTACAAAGTTAGTTAAATTAAATGAATTGACAAAAAAAAGAGAAAAAAATATGCACTATGCAAGCATAGCTAAATGAGAAAGGAGAAATGATAAAAAATGGCAACGCTCTGTCAGTGACCGCTGGTTCAATATTCAGTCTTCAATAGCGAAGGGTGTTTCGCGCATGCTCTTTCTGGTTGACGTGGTATTGTTTTGGGGTGCAACCGTAGCGCGCCATAAAGAGTTTATAGAATGTACCACGATTGCTGAATCCTGCCTTATAACACACTTCCTCCATTGTGTGACCTGTTGTGGTTATAAGCTGTCGAGCACGTTCCAGACGAGCATTTTTAATGATTGTTGCTGGTGTCTCGTCGGTAATGGTCTCCAGGCGTCGATAGAGGTTACGCACACTAAGCCCCATTTTGTCAGCAACAAACTTGGTACTTAATTCGCTGCTGGTAATATTTTCATTGATAACCTGAAGCATTTTTCCCAGCAGAGCTTTGTCTTCTTTGTGCAACATTCTTCCCTTTACAATCTCAAACACCGAGAGTGAAGAAGAATAGTATTCTTTCATTGTGTTGTTGCGACGCAACAAACTATCTACCATAGTGCGCAGATAATCGATGTCGAATGGTTTGTATATGTATAGGTCGGCTCCTGCATTGATAGCAAAGATGCGTTGCTTATCGTCGTGTATTGCTGATAGGATTATTACCGGAATATGACGAGTGCTTTCATTTTCCTTGATGCGTTTGCACAGTTCAATACCATCAAAAGGCTTCACTACAATATCGGTAATAACAAGGGCTGTATTGGTGAGACCAATCTGGTCGAGAGCTGCCTGTGGATTGCTTGTTGTGAGTATATTGTAGCTGTCAGAAAGATAATCATGCAGGAACCAGAGTATTTCCTCGTTGTCGTCAACCACAACAACGGTAGGACGTGACGGATTGATGTCGGTAGGCGTAACCTCGTTTATGGCAATATCCTGTGTCAGCAATGGTGAGAATACTGTTCTTGACTTGGCTGGCGGAGGTGTCATGATGGCACTTGAGGTTGTTGTTTCTTCACGTTTTGGAAGTACCACCTTGAAGCATGTTGTCTTGCCAGGTGTGCTTTCTACATCTATCTGTCCCTGAAGCAGATGAACGAGTCCCTGACAAGTAGCTAATCCTATTTCGTTTTGTACCTGCCCTTGAAGCGTTTGCTGTTCAAGATTCCCTATTATCTCATATCTGTTGAACACCTTATTGATGTCGGCTGGTTTTATGCCCTCTCCTGAGTTCTCAACACTAAAGATGAGTTGTGATGAATTTACTTCGAGTGTGACATTTATGAATCCTCGTACTGGTGTGTAGTTGAATGCGTTAGATACCAGATTGGTTATTATGGTAGTAAGGGCTGAGCGATCGGTGTTCCATTCATGCAGTCCTTCTGTATTAACGTTGAACAGTATGCTTTTCTGTTCAGCAAGCAGACGGAACGATTCGGTGATTTCATTAGTAACTTCTATGGCATCAACTGTTCCGATGTGTATGATTCGGTGTTCAGTATCTACACGACGGAATTCTATCAGTTCCTGGATCAGTTCATTGAGACGGATGGAGTTGCGCTGAATAAGCGATACGTACTTCTTTACTATATTGTCGGTGCGCTCGTAGTTCAGCAGTCGCTGACATGGTCCGCCAATGAGTGTAAGCGGTGTGCAGAACTCATGGCAGATATTGGTGAAGAAACTAAGTTTTGATTCGTAGACCTCTTCCTTGCGTTTTTCTTCCATATCGCTGATGAGCTTCTGTTCTCTGCGTTTCTGCCTTTGTGAATAATTGCGCATCAGTGCCCCGATTATAGCAATGAAAAGTAACCAATAAAACATTTTTGCCCATATTGAGGCATACCATGGAGGGAGAATTCGGAACGGCTGTTCATAAATGTTGCTCCAAAAATTCCCCTTTTGGTACTTCACCTGCAGAGTGTAGCTGCCTGCCGATAGGTTTGTGAAGGCTATAGTGCGGTTCTTACCATTGCTGATCCACTCATCGCCAACTTCCTTCAGTCTGTAGTAGTAGGTGTAATCGCTTTCGTATATATAGTCTAAGGCATTGAAACTTACGGAGAAAAAGTTCTGATCGTGGTCGAGTATGAATTTTCCATCTTTCATTAGTGAACCAATACTATATTCCTCGCCATTAACAGTTACGCTAAAGAACCGAATTTCTGGATTAAAAGTTTTTTTCTTTGCCTGTTGTTTTGAAACTGTTAGCAGTTCATTGGTGCTTCCAAAATATTTTGTTCCTGTTGTGGTATCGAAGAAAGCAGCACGATCGCAGTATTCCATAGCCTCAATACCATTTTGAGATGTGTAATAGCTTGAGGCTCCTGTGTGGCAGTTATATAGTAGCAGTCCATGTGATGTAGAGCACCAGATGTGTTGTCCTGCATGAAGCAGTCCACGAATTGCACAGTTGCCAAGGTGTATCTCTTCATTGATGTTTTTAACGTGATTATTGGTTGTGTTAAGTTCTACAAGTCCTGTAGCTGTTCCACAGAATAGTTTTCCTGGAACCGAAGCGTCGAGGGTTAGCACATCGTTCAATGGTGAGTAATGACGAGAATCTAACAGTATGTGTTTTGTCTTTCCTGTTCGTCGGTCTATCTTATATATACCGTTCTCACGGTTTGCAGCCCAGATATAGCGTCCTTGTTGTTTTATTGAGCAGAACTGAGCTTTTCCTGGTATTGAGCTGTCGTACAACATTTGTTTTGCACTTTGTAGCACTGGCGTGTCGTCTGAGCCAGAAAGAGTTAGTTTATATACCCCATAACCACCTGTAGCCACCCATAGTTCGTTCTTATTTACTTCTATTACATCTACAACAAGCGATACTGGTTGATTCTTAGGATTAGCGAGAGTGTGTATCTTATTATCTTTCAGTGAGTAATAGTTAAGCATGCTGCCGTCTGTTCCTATCCAGAAGAGGTTTCGTTTACTTGGTGAGAAGCAATAAACCGTGTTGTGTTGCAAACTGCTGTTTTCGGCAGTGTAGTGAATTACGGATGATTGTTCTTTGCGTGTGGAAAGTCCTGCAGGAAGTAATACAATACCATCGCCCTTTGTGCCCAGCCATATACGATTTTTATTGTCTTTGTATATTGCGCGTAGTGGTTTCCGTAGTCCCATGCTGCTTATTGGGAAGTTATTGAATGTAAAATCCTCTCGCATGTAACAGAACACTCCGTCGCCATCGGTGGCAATCCAGATAATATCCTGTCGTTTGTCTTTATTTATGTCATAAACTCGCACAGAGAGTCCAAGGTCTATCGGGGTGAAATGGTCTGCAACCATAGGGTTGTATTTCATGCGAATCATTCCGTTGTCGCTATATCCAATAAGCAGGTCGTCAGCATCTCGAACAATACATGATATTTTACCATGATGAAACACGTTGTCGGGTAATCGGCATACAAATTGTGTCTTCATGTTTTTGATGTTTGTTTGGTATAGAATGGCATTTTCTGTAAGCAGAAAAGCCACATCACCATCTATGCTTGTCCTTAAAACCGGTGACTGATGTTTTATTTCCTTGTATATTTTTATCTTTACAGCACCGTCTTTTTCGGCTGTTATGCGCCCCACTCTTGTGCTATGTTTTGCAAAGATAATGATATTGTGTTTGTCGTCAATACATACACGTTGTATGTCCTTGTAATTAAGATTTTTAAGTGACTGTTTATAAAAGCGTTTCTTCTGTTGGTTATAGTAATAATAGCAGTTGTTTCCTTTGAGGGCAATAATTTCTCCTGAGGGTGAAACTGCCGATTTATATGAGCCATTTATTTCTGGATGGTATTCTATCAATCCGTTAGATATGTCAAAGCGGTCAAAACCTAAGTTAGTGTGTACCCATAGTAGCCCGTTGCTTTCTTCGTGTATTTGCTCTATTAGGTTACCCGAGAGTTGATTTTTCCCGTTGTGTCCTGCCCCGAAAGACTTCACATAACTTCCACTAAGCAGATTAAGTCCGTCGTATGTGCCTGCCCACATATATCCGTTGTGATCTTGAAATAGTGATAACACAAACATACTTGATAGTCCTTTGTGACAATCAAATACACGCAAGTTGTCAGAAAACGATACTGTGCATAATAGCACCATATAAACCAATAGAAACGCTCTTTTCATCATGGATTATTACTTAGGTTATATATTCGGGTGTAAAAGTACGCATTTTTCTTTGTTCGCAAATAAATACTCAAAAAAATATTCATCATTTCTGCGACAAAATTGTACGGTTTTGTGCCGTATCACACAACTACCTCACCATAACATATTGATTATCAAACAAATAATAACACATCTACATCATTGCGTTTTTGTGCAACAAGTCCCTTTGTCGTACTAATCTGTCTAAAAAATGTACACACCTACAATATTACTATGCCTAACTTTGCAACCGTGAAATTTAAATAGAAAAACCTAAAATCAAAATTAAACGACAATTAAACAATGAAACTTTTCAAAAACTCAAAACTGCTGAGTAAGCTTTTCTTGTTTTTGGCGATTTTTTATGCCAGTGCTGCTTTTGCACAGAAGTCTTCGCGTATCGTAGGTATCGTGAAGGATGCTGCAGGCGAGCCAGCTATTGGTGTGAATGTTGCTGTCAAGGGAACAAAACAGTTAGCCATTACCGATGCTGATGGTAACTATGTTATTAATGCCCCATCCAATGGTACCTTGGTTTTCTCTTACATTGGTTTTAAGACCCAGGAGGTGAAAATCAACAATCGTGCAAACATTGATGTAACATTGGAAGAAGATAATGCAAAGATTGACGAGGTTGTTGTAGTTGGTTATGGTACTGCACGTAAGATCTCAACTATTGGTGCTCAATCAGGTGTGAAATTCACCAACGAGCTGAAACAGCCAGTAGCTACTCTTTCTTCAGTATTGGCTGGTCGTGTAGCTGGTGTCATCGGTTTGCAGCGTGATGGTCAGGCTGGTAACGACGAGAACACCCAGATATGGATTCGTGGTGTTTCCACGACAACATCAACAAAGCCATTGGTATTGGTTGATGGTGTGGAACGTTCATGGACAAACATCGACCCAGAGGATATTGAGTCTTTCCAGGTGTTGAAAGATGCATCGGCAACAGCTGTCTATGGTGTGAAGGGTGCTA
>Ga0256405_10007245_pt1 | contig 16922 bp, 24 predicted proteins | sample RumenRJG_02DNA_FD_189096 | JGI IMG/M metagenome (GOLD analysis project Ga0256405, IMG submission 189096) | Bovine rumen microbial communities from Lethbridge, Alberta, Canada - RJG_02 | ecosystem: Host-associated > Mammals > Digestive system > Stomach > Rumen | place: Canada: Alberta...
AACCGGTTCCCGATTTTATGGGCGATTTTGCACAGTCAGGTACACAGGTGCGAATATAAAAAGAGCAAAGGTTTTTACGCCTTTGCCCTAATTTCTTATGCGTCAGTTGGTCTTAACCTTGAGATAGGATACATCAGTTGGTCATGGAGTACATAAGTTTCAACACTACCAGCGCCTAAGATTGCAGGTTGGTAAGCAAGGTCGAACGCAGCAATTTGGCCAAAATCGAGGTCATAGTTAAATGAATCTTGTGTATTACCATTTATATATTTAATGATAAATACATCGCCATCTTTGAATGTAGTAGGTTGATTATTTATGCTTACTATTGTAACATTTTTTGTTCCAGCATCTGGCTGACTATCAGTGTATCCGTGGTACACATTAGGCGTATTAGTTAGAGCAGTTTCTAATGCAGTGATTCGTGCAACTACGTCGCTAAACTGTGCTCTTACTGCGTCACCAGCATTTACATAAGTTTGTCCATTATATCCAACTCTAATGTCTGCAAGTTCTCCAGGTGTATTTGGTATATTCCTTATACAAGCAACATAATCAATGTTAATCCTATTTGAACTTGTACTTGAGTTCATTGTAATTGAACTGAGTGAAACGCCATCCCAGTACCAGATATCTTCCTGTACCTTTATAATTGTGTTCAAAGAAACAATATACATATAATAAGCATTTATCTTATATATCTGCTTATTACCTAATTCAGTATTCGGCAAATTGGATGTCTGAGGTGGGAACAAAGTTATTACAATAGGTTTTGCAGTTGGCCCTAAATCCCTGATGTTTCTTTTATACACACCACAGGTATTTCCATTTGCAGTATATGTACCAAGACTTTCAGGTGTTGGCCCTCCAACTTCTTTTGTAGCAACAACATTTCCATAGGAGTAGTATATCTCAAGGAATTCAAAGTCAGTATCACCTAAATTTATTCCTCTTGAATACTGTTCAGCCCCTGATGGTGCATTGATAACCGTAGTATTGTTATTGGTATAATTCTGCATAAGACCTATCATTCTTGTTTCAAGCAGATTTACCCTATCATCAAATCCATTTACGACATTTTCTACTTCATCAAGTTTATCATCAATAGTCTGATTCTGTTGTTCAATAGCATCATCAAGGCTCTGGTTTTGGTCGAGTATAGCCTGATGTACTTCATCCATGGCATGAGTCAGATAAGGTTCTATCAATTCACCCATAGTCCCATTGTCTACCATTTCGTCCAAAGCGGCATTAACATACTGTTGCATATTGAACTCATCAAAATAGTGATTCACATAATCCTGTAAGTCATTGAAAGCCTGATTCAGTGCTTCAATATTTGCGTTCATATTATCACTATTCTGAATCACATCATTAAGATACTTAACAACCTTACAAAGTAACTCATAATAACTCAAACTGTTATCATAGACCAAGGGCAGAACCTTCTGACACCAAAACCTGAAACTTCCTGTTGAAGCATAAGGCAGTAATTCTACATTATAATTTGCTATCATATTATCTTCTCCTTTACCATAAATTAAAGAATAAATCTTGTAAATCATCGAGAACCATCATATCAATGTTCAGGAACGTATCTCTGTACTTCTTCAGTAATTCAGAGTAACTCTGTCCACCTCTCTTGCCTACAATGTGTTCGAGATAATCTTCTGTACTATTTACAGTTTTGCTTGTGCTGGTTGCTTCATCAACTCCCTGTTCATAATCAGTAGTTTCATTCTTTGTAGTTTTAGTCGCATTAGTCAGATAAGTGTGATTATCAAGGTTGCCAACAGTTCCCTGTGGAGTATCGGAATAGTATTCCCAATTCGTTCCTGTAACTTTATTGTTCCCTTGAGTGTCAGTATTCCTTGTTCCCTGACCAGTTTCCGTACCATCGTTTTCTCTTCTGTGGTCAATAGTCAGGTCAACATCGTGGAACGGCTTAAACTTCAATAGTTCACTTTCGTATAACTTGTTGTAGTAGGGCATAATCTCGTTCATTCTTTGGTTAAGAAACAACTTCCACCTACCGACAGTTTCAGCACAAATTTCTCTTGTGTAATATCTTTTAAGGATTTTAGTTTCAATCACCGATCTGTAGGTTTCATCAAAGATAGGATATTCAAAATCAAATATCTTTTCCCTTGAATGTTCTATGTACCAATCAGGTGAAGGATTTTTAACATCAGGTTCTTCTGTATTCATCTCACAAATAAAACGTACTTCCGTTGTATATTTACTCATATCACCACCGCCTTAATCAGTTCTTAAATCTACAGCAAGGTCTGTACCCATTCTGTCTTTAAGTTTGTATTCGCCATCAGATTCACCCTTAAACATAACTTCATCGTCAGCCTGTCTGTAATCTTCCTTGAACTCTACGCTGATATCCAATCCAAACATTCTGTTGATTTGTTCACAAGCCTTCCTACGCATATCCAATCTTGCATACCTTGAAGCAATTGTACCGCCTTGATTTCTGATGGCTTCATCTGTAATCATACGTTCCTTTTTCTGATATGACACATTGGAGATACCAAGGTAAGTAAGTGCTTCGTTCCATATCTGCGTTTTAAGTTGGAACAGTCTATCACCAACATAAGGTGCACCTGTTTGAAGAACTTTCAGGGAATTGATATCAAGGTTCTTGTCGCCAAAGATAACAGGGGCATTACCATCATATTCCTTATACAGATTCAGCAAGGTCAATCTCTGTTGTTCACTACCCTGTACGAGTATAGGTGTTTTCTGTGCGTTGACATTAACATCAATGATTCTGTCGATATTGTATAATCTTCTCGCAAACATTCTTACATCCAATACGGAATTGGTGTGCAGATAGTTGTTGTAGATTATAACACTATTGTTGATATCAAGGTCTTTCTGATAACCACTTACCGCAAAGGCTCTTCTGCGTATCGGTATTCGGTATACATTCAACGGACCATTGATAATACATTGTAGTGCCAAATACTGTCCATCTTCACCTAATTGGTCATTCTTCAAATCTTCATCCTTAAAGAAAACCGCCTGACCATCTGTGAACAAAGTAAGTTCAAGAAATCTTTCATCAATTGTATCAGGCAAGTTGTTCCATTTGAACATCGTAATGGACAGTTCCATAAGCCTGTGGAAATATTGACCATACGTTGAATTGTTCAAATCAAGACTCTCATCAAAGAATGTTCTGTTTTTTCCTCTTCTTCTGCTCATTTAATACATCACCGCCTTATCAGGGTTGTGGGGAGTTATCCAAAGAATAATTTCCCACTTCATTAGCATTTCTCCAAAATGTTATACCTTTGTCATAGATACTGCATATCTTCTTCATATCATCAGATGGAATAGAACCTTTAATTGTGCAACCAATGGTTTTAACATAAGTCCAATGCGGTCTTACATTTATCTGTGGTATTGCATTTATACCTAATGCGTAGCCAAATCTTGTAAAGTAATCGTCAATTCTTCTCGCATATACCTTGTTACAACTTTGTCTGCCCATGTAGAAATTCATATAGTTGTGTGCAAAATTAGCATTACTGTTATTGAAATCACCTTTCTGAATATCTGCTTCAATGGATGCCTTATATCCACTCATAAGCATATGACCAACTGACGCAACAGCAATTCCAGCCGCAACAGGTAAACTTGCAAACCCAATTAACATCGCACCAACTGCACCCGCACTCGCACCAGTTGCGGATAATATTGCCGTACCCTGTGCCAACCAAGCCGCATAAGCATCTGTATTCCAAGAGCACATTGGGAAGCCTGTTAAGGTCATATTCTCCGTACCAAGAGGTATTGCATTTGCTCCCAAGGTACTGTTCTTATAGAATTTAGGTTTCAATACACACGCAGTTGGTGGTGTAAACGTACAAGCAATATCCACAATAGGCATTAAGGATTCAAAGAATTCATATCTTAATGCTATCTCACTACCCTGTCCATCATCAATATGAACAAAGTTGTAAGGATATGTATACATCTTGTTGTTCTTTGGCTTGTATCCGTCAAGGGTAGCATTTGTTGTTATTGCGGGTTCATTTACTATATAATGTGGCGAATGGTAGTTATTGGGAATGATGTGGTCTTGTGGTATTCCAACACCACTATCAAGAACCATCCTTTTAGGACACATATACATAGCAACTACGCTATCAGGTGCTTGTTTATATCTGTCAAGTAATGCGTTTATGTTTGTTATATCACTTGCTTCATAGATATAGTAAGTAGCACCACTATATGTTCTGTCAAAGGTCTTACCTGATATCGCAGTAGGATTCACAATAGATGAACTTCCTGTATCAACAATAGCAATTATCACACAAATGTCTGTAAGGTCTACAAGTTTATGATAATCGTTGTTAAATACATACTCACCAACATCCACAGTTTCAGGCTCGATATGTTCACCTATATTATCAGTTGCGGTGTGATTCCTCTCAACAAAGCACATCTCTCTTTCGTAGTTAAAGAACCAAGTCTGCATTGGGTCAAGTTCAAACTCAATTTCAGAAACTTCGTTGTTTATATACTCGACACTTTTGATAAAAGCATAGAACCACTTTGAGCCAAAACTTGAATTCTGAAACATCATATAGTTACAGTTATATAAGTTTTCAGCATTTATACCTACTCTTGCCCAACCTCTGCGAACTCTCTGATAGGAATAGTTTGTAAGGTTGTACTTCTGCTTACTCATAAAATAGTTAGCCTGTGCAGTAGCATTAGCAAAGTATATAGTATGGTCAAATGATTCGTCAAGAGGAACATTCTGTAAAAGTCTTATATTTGTTCTCGGTTCTATATACATATCCTCACCTCACTTTGATAAAGAGTAGGGAGATTTCTCTCCCCACCCTTATAGAATTTGAACTATGCATTAAGTATGAACTGTACTTCCTGACCTGTATTCATAATAGTGCTTATTGTTGCATTGTAATTGCTACCATTATATTTGATTGTAACGTTAAGCATAGGAGGAAGTTCATCCTCTGCAACATCATATACCTTTGCAGGAATGATAATCGCACCATATTTCTGAACTGCTATTCCTAATTCTGTAAGTGCTTCTGTCTGCACAAATTCATAGTTACCTCTTACAAAATCAGGAACATCCGCCTGTTCTTTTCTATCACCTGAATTTCTCATTGGTGAAGCGGTCGGGTCAGGTTCAAATACAAGTACAGTAGCAACATCAGATACATCTTTTGTCACAATCTTGAAGCCAAGTGAGGTTGGACTTGTTGTGACACGACCTGTAACAAATACAATGGCATTAGCAAAAGGTGAGAACGAAATAGTTTTCCAAGTGTGGTAGAAATAGTTCCAATAAAGTCCGGAAGCAACATACTTTTCTGTGAACTTATTGTTGTTATCATATACCTGAAACCAATTTTCATCAAGGATTACGGCTCTTACTCTACCCATCATCTGAAGTTCTTCATCAGTTACTAATTCAAGACCATCAGAATTCTCTCTGATAACGTCAAACCTTTCGTTATCAAAAGTTGTCCAATTATCAATAAGGAAAAGTCTGCCCATAAAGTCTGCTTTATCCATATTGAAAGCACTTGCAAGAACCTCAACATCAAAGTCAGCATTGAACTGTGCGTCCATAAATATTACCTGACGTTCTTTAGGTGTTGTGGTCTTAACATTTGCCTGATTGTGTGCTGAACTCATAAACGGAAGAATGTTAGATGTACCTCTGAAAAGTTTAGCATAATCACGTGCGTCCCTTACATCGGTAGGTACGATATATTCCATAGCACCATGTGCAATTCCCTTGATAAGCATATACTTAAAGAGAAGGAACTCATCATACTCTGCACCTGTATAAACCATATCAACTATTTTAGCAATAAGGTCTGTAACACCATTAAGACTAAGGAACGCCTGTTTCAAATCCTCATCCTGAATAGTAACAGGGTACATAACTCTCCAATTCATAACGTGGAAAGCAGAACGTACATCAGGCAGACTTCTCTTGAACTCTCTTTCCTCACCCTTTTCAGGTGTAAAGTCAACTGCTTTAACGATGTTTACAAAGATATCTTCAACTGTTTCACCATACTCAAGATATCCTTTTTTAAGAACAGCATACGGATTGTTGAATGTAGCACTCTGTACTCTGACAAGTGCAATTCTGTTAATCAACGCATTGAGAAACTGATTAGCAAAAGCGGGTGTGCCATAAATCACTTCGCCTACCTTGGGAATGTCCGTAGCCTGTGTAACTTCAGGTACATTCTGCTGATAGTCATATGAAGCGTTCTGCCTGATAACATTCAGGATATCAAGTGTTGTCGCATTAAGCGTACTATAAGCAATTTTTCTTGCCATAATTTAATCCTCCTTAATTGTAAATAAATCTTCAAATCTCATAGGTTTGGTAGGTTCAGGTTCATCCATTGGGTCGGGTTCAGGAGAACCGCCACCTTCGAAGAATCTGTCCCTATACTTTTTTCTCCACTCTTTGTCGTTTTCTTCGTACTTGTTTTTCCAATTAGTTGTGTCACTTGCTCTGCTTTCCATATCACTCATTGTATCGGTAATGTCCTCAATGAATGATAAGGTTTCATCATCGGCATCTTCACCGATTCTCGTTCTCAATGATTCAAGAATTTCGTCCTTTGTCTTAATCATTTTCTCACCTCACATTTATTATATATCTGTGTCTTATCATTTGCCACGCCTTCATCCCCTTCTTCTTATCAGGTATAGGGTCATAAGGGTCAGGGTTGTCAGGGTCAGGTACAGGGTCGCCTTCTGCGTACTGTAACGGATAGACAAATCCTTGAAGGGAGTATCCCCTTTGTACTTCCCAAGTTGAACGATATCCGTTTGCTTTTACACACCTTTCTGTCCAGAAATAGTTTACTGAATCAGGGGGATATGACGCAATAGGTCTGTAGTAACCACTATTAGAAGTCAAGATATCGCCATTCTCGTATATATGTTCTACTATTGCAACGTGTCCTTTGTAATCTCCTGGACCATACCAACACGCAATAGAGCCAAGAACAGGTGTATCAGATTTCGTATACCTTGACGGCATATTTGGATACCAATACTCTGCGTCCCATCTCGGTAAATCGGTAGGTTCTAATCCTGATAATTCCCAAAACCTTCCGTACGCATAACAGGTACAGTTTGGCAATTGCCAGTTGGGATAGAACGGATTATTTGCGTACCACTTTGGGTCATTGTATATTCCTACATTTGTATACCTCGGTTGAAAAGCCATTGTCTACCTCGTATTAACCTGAACAGGCTAAATGTTAAAAAGAATTTAGTTGACGGATTCTAATCCTGCTCTCCAAGTCAGTACACCTACGATACCATCTTGTACTAAAGGTTTTCCGTCTTTGTCCTTATGTTTGCTTTGAAATTTAATCGTAGCATTATAAGTATTATTACCGAATATTCCGTCTGCCGTTACTCCTACTATTACTTGCCAAATCCTTACTGCTTTTCCTGTCGAACCTTTCTTAATCTGTCGCATCTTCACATCACTCACTTTCGCATCAGTCTTTGGAACAGTAGGAGAACTAAGTCGTTTCCAATCTGCAACTGTTCCGTTAAAATAATCTCGGTCTAAAGGTGACCCACTGTATTGCCATAAAGTGTAAGATTTCCAAGGAGTGATTCGTGGAGATTGTACTCCCCAATGAGCCACCCAAAGACCGTACTTCTTTGCTATGTTAGGATAAGCACCTAACGCACCCGCATTTGTGTAGAATAATGGTTTAACTCCTGTCTGCGTATAGATATAATCCATAAACTCCATCGCCCATTTTTCTCCAACCTTATGTGCGTCACCCTCATAGTCAAGTGCTATCAAACCCTGACCTATGTATGGCTTTATCACATTCAGAAATGTACTTGCTTCAAGTTTAGCCGAATAGCCATAATAGGGATAAGCAAAATGATAGAAGCCAAATGGTTTGCCTGACTGTTTCCAAGCCTTTACATTCTGTTCAAATCTGTTATCTTTAGTTCTTCCAAAGGATGAACGAATCATACAGAAATCACCATCATTCAAACGTGGGTCAGAACCTTGCCAAGTTGATATATCTATTCCTTTTAACATTCGTCATATCTCCCATCATTAGGTACTTCATAGTTCATCGCTCTGTTGCTATCCTCAACACCACTTGTTGTGGGGTCAACTACGATACCAAAAAGCACCAACAGATTGATTACCATACCGCATATGTTTATCAGTTCGTTTTCTGAAATAGGCGGTACGATATCAAACAAACCTAATACCTGATACACAAGGCTTATTATGCTCACTACTATTGCAGTAAGTGTAGCCTTGTTCTGAAGCCTTAACTTCCAATTTATCTTCATTCAATCACCACCTTACTATATATCCTTTTCAATATCTGATACTTTCTTGTATAATGTTTTGATGTCATTTTCTATAACAGGAATCCTTGTAGCAAAGTTGTTATGTTTGCGTACTTCTTCAGTAAGAACTTCAAGTTTAGTTTCAGTTATAGCCTGTGATACTTTTATATTATCATCGATCTTTTTATTTCCAGCCATTACCGTCAAAACAGTTCCGAACAATGTAAGCCCACCGCTTATCAATGCTACGATTATAGTTTCGTTCATAAACCACTTCTCCTTTGTATAGCAATCTGCAAAAATATAATTTCCCCTCTCTATTATTATAATCTATGTTGACTGAAAAGTCAATAGGTGATATAATTAAAGAGAGGAGGATTTGGATTTTTATGGATAGTAAGTATTATGATGGTACAAAATTATTATCAATGCTTGACATAAATGGTGACAAACCTGAAATATATATCTGTACTACAAATCGAAGTGGCGGTAAGACAACCTATTTCGGTAGGCTCTGTGTCAACAGATTCTTCGATAAAGGTGAGAAGTTCTGCCTTGTGTATAGATTCAGTTATGAATTAGATGATTGTGCAGATAAGTTCTACAAGGATATCGGTAGTTTGTTCTTCCCCAATACAGTTATGACCTCGAAGAAACGTGCGTCAGGTGTGTATCACGAACTGTATATAGATGGTAAATCTTGTGGGTATGCCATAAGTATCAATAATGCAGACCAAATCAAGAAGAATTCACACCTCTTTAGTGACGTTGTACGAATGTTGTTTGACGAATTTCAGAGTGAAACAAATCACTATTGTTCAAACGAGGTTGCGAAACTTATTTCGGTACATACAAGTATTGCAAGAGGACAGAATAAACAAGTAAGATATGTACCACTCTATATGGTATCAAACCCTGTTAGTATAATCAATCCTTATTATACTGAAATGGGAATAAGTAACCGATTGAGAAGCGAAACAAAGTTCTTGAGAGGTGAAGGATTTGTGTTGGAACAGGGATTCGTTGAGAGTGCAAGTAAGGCACAAAAGGAGAGTGCTTTCAACAGAGCATTTGCCAACAATAACTATCTGCCTTATTCTACTGAATCTGTGTATCTGAATGATAACAATGCTTTCATAGAGAAACCAAAGGGTAGGAGTAAATATGTTGCTACTCTCAAGTATGAAGGGAAGATGTATGCCTTGAGAGAATACCTTGACTTAGGTATCGTCTATTGCGATGACAATGCTGACGCTTCATTTCCTTTCAGAATAAGTGCAACCACCAATGACCATCAGGTGAACTATGTTATGTTAAAAAGGAATGAGCCTTTTATGTATAATATGAGATACCTATTTGAAAAAGGTTGTTTCAGATTTAAGGACTTAAAATGTAAGGAAGTAATCATCAATACATTATCAATGTGATATCTGCTTGTGTCTTTTTCATTGAGCAACAAGGGTAGCACTGTTGGAAGATACAGCCTTGTGAAGTTATAATCGGATTTGCTTACCGCTTTGGACAGGCACAAGTTAAGGATATAAAAAGGGGGAGAATACAATCGTTGATTGCTCTCCCTCTTTTATTACCATTTTATATCTCTCATTTCGTAAGGTGTGTCCACAAGGATTATACCACCTTCGATTCTCTTTGGTAATAGTTTCCCTGGCACTTTTAGACCTATCTTAAAATCTGTGTATGTTCTTTTTTCTTTTAAGAATTCCAATTCTTCTTCGTTAAAATCATCGCCCTCTTTTGGTTCATATCCTTGCATTGATAATTCGAAAAGATTCTTGCACTTCTGTGGCATACCAGCACACTTAATGTTGTCATAAGGTTCATCAATATCTTCACAATTCTCTTGTACGATGTGTTCGATATATGTTTTCTGTCTTACGAATATGGCTTTGTCCCAACAGGATTCAAGTTTCCAACAACAGAAGTTCTTATCGTGAACAGTAATACCTTTGATTTCTTCAGGAGTTAAGTCACAATGTATACTGTCCGTATCGGCATATATAAAACCCCTTTTATCTTTACCATAGTAATTCTTCTGTGCGGCTCTGATTGTAAAGTTTCTTGCATAACTGGTAATGGCTGAACCAATAGGAATGTAGCCTGGGTCTTTGTCAGATTCTGTCATCGACATAAAGCCTATGGAATTGTCATCCTTAACGTATGCAAGTTTGAAACTACTGTCTGTACTTGAAGCCATCTTTCCGTATAGATTGTTCAGGAAAAGTTTTGCTAATTCTCGTATTGCTCCCTTGTTTTCTAATTTTATCTTCTTATACTTTTCTATGTAATCATCAAATATGCCACATACTGCGTCAAAATAGCAACCATCAATTATTTCAAAGTCTACTAAATTATAATGCTCTTGCAGTAGCACATAGTCTGTCATTGTTAATGTTAGTTCTACTCTTGTATCGTGCGTTACTCCGTCAGGTGTTGTGTAATGGTTATAAAATCGTTTTGTTTTCTTATCATATACGTCACTTGTTATTAGAGATTCTGTTCCTCTGTATAAATAGTTTCCTTTTATCTGAACGAATGGTAGTTTGTTTTTCTTCAAATAGAAACGTGTCTTTACTCTCACAAAATAATATCTTCTTGGTTGTAAGGCTTCATCAGGAATGTAGTTCCCTGTCCAAAAGGTAGGTGTGCCAATAGGATAATAGTTTCCTGATTCACTTGACATCATTGATGGATATAAGGAATTGACATCTGCGGTTGTACCATTCGTCTGTATTTGGTTTGCCTTGCTTTTGACTAAATAGCACCAACCACCTCGATAACTTTTCCGTATCCATTCGCCCGCACTTTTGTATTTATGTTTGGATGGGTTAAGGTCGAAATCATATAGGTTTGGAAACGCACCTGTGTAATCTTTTTTGTCAAAATTACTTTTGAATTCCTCAAGGCAACACGAACCTATTGTTAGTTTATTGTGTCCCTGTTGGAACATTATTTCTAATGCTTCTTTTACTACTAAAACATCGTTTGCTATGTATTGTTTTTCTTCGTCTGTAATCTCACAACCTGAATACCTATACCCCTTGTATTCTATGCTTGACTTCCTGTGTTTAGTTTTGAAATTTTCACCTATCTTTTTTACACTAAAAGGTAATAACTTTAGACTGTCCCTTATCTGAATCAAATGGTTGTTTACCTTTATATCTATTTTGTACCACATACCCTTGTCAGATATTGCGTACTTAAAGGTGTTGTTTTTCATCTTGCTTATGGGTAACCATTTGACTACATACGATTCAGGTGTATCTACTAATGTTTCATAAGCCTGTTCAAATTTCAGTTCATTTAATAGATAGGATATCCAAAATGCCCCATCAAATTTTAGGTTGTGGTAGTACGCACAAATGGTTGTATTGAGTGATTTGAAATACTTGAACTGTTCGTCAATACTGTGGAATATCTTTACGTCCTCGCTGAACAATTCTACTGACGCACTTGCCCACACCTCTGTTTTAACTTGCCCCTCGTAAACTGTTGTTTCAAAGTCGCACATAAAATATTTGAATTTACGATTGCCCATTCAGACTACCACTCGTTGTAATCTTCATCTTCCCAATCGTCTGTGGTATCACTTAATTCCCCCGCATCCGTTCTTTCATCTTTCGATAAAGGTATGCCTTTTATTAGTTCCATCAATCTTGCATATTGCGTGTTAATATTTTCAAGGTCACTTGGTGCATTTATTATATCATCTGCGATTGAATCAATTTCACTTACTATACTGTTACAATAATCCACTACTTCTTGAAAATTGTCACCAAATTCTGATACTCTCTTTTCAAATATTTCGTTGATTCTTAAAAACGCATCCCTCTTATCCAATGTTACACGATAACCATTCATTGTTGCGTGGAAAATTGTTGGAAGGGTTTGTATTCTATCCCTTATCCTTTCGATAGGGTCTATGTCAATATTACTGTAATCATCCCAGTTGTTTTCGTTGCCATAATCTTCAACAAAGTGATAATCTTCAGGTGTATCTTCGTCAGGTGTTTCTATTAAATCTGTAAGGTTTACAAAGTCTGATAAATCTATCTTTCCATCTGCTATTACTTCTGCTAATTTGTTTTTCTGTTTAGTCGCATTTGCTTTAGCACTTGCTATCTCTCTTTCGTAATATCTACCTCTTTTTCCTTCTATAATTTCTCCTGTTGACTGTTCTATATATTCACTCTGTTCGTATAATGCTTTAGGTGTTATTGCTTTTAATCTTCTTACTGAACCTTGTGTTATTTTCTTTGGTACAGATGGTAAAACCTCGTCAGGAACAAGGTAACCTCTTTTTCTCATACTTGATATCTGTTTTGATATTCTTGCTCGTTCTCTTTTGTATGCTTTTACTGCTTCAGGTGAGCCATAATATTTCTTACTCATTTTAACTACTCCTTAAACAGAAAAAATCGTGGTAGGCATACCACATTCGATACACCTACCACTTCCAATAGTTTTAACTAACCGATGGAACACGTTATGAAATCTTTTCCAGGTCTATTCTTACTGGGCATACGATATACTTCCAACACCCAATCCTCTGTTTCATTCTGCATTTCTGTGTAGATATCCATAAAGGAATTCCAGAATGACTGTGAACCTGTGACATACTTTGTACCATCAACATCAATGACTACATAGTTTACATAGTCTTTATCATCACCATTCTCGTTGTGAATGTCAAGGATTGCGTACATATCAGGGTTGATAATTACACGTCCTTCCTGTGTTGCAGTATCCAACTTGACTGCGTTGGTGGTGTCCTTGAGTTTTACTCTTTCCTTTGCACTAATTTCTCTGCTTGTTTCTCTGATAGTTACTGAAAATCCTGTCATTTTACATTCTCCTTTTCTTCAAATAATTCTTCAATAATTGTTCAAACGCTTGACTATAACTTATTTTGTTCCTCTCGGCGGAAGCACTGTTGCATACTTGATAAAATCCTCTTCGGACATTCCGTACAAGGTTTCAACCTCTTCGGTATCAACAACGTGGACAATCTTGTGGCTCTCATCCTCGTACTTCTTGAGTTCCTTGAGAATCTTCTTCTCATCATCGTATGAACCCGCAAGTGTGAAATCCTGATTAAAGGGTTCTGCGGTTTCTACGTTGATACAAAGTGCGGTACAGTTTGTTGTAACAATAGTTCTTGTTACCATCTTAGTTCTTGCCATAGTTTTTACTCCTTTCGTATGACATTGTGGTGATAAATTGTTTGTCTATTCCATATAACCATCAAGGTAGTAGTTCCGTAGAACATACATAAAATGGTTTAGAATATCGTTGTATAAATTAGTGTCATCTGCAATATCTAACAGTTGTTGCGGTGTGGGTTCATCAGGAAAACCGATTGATAACCAAACCTGATATGCTTCATCGTTGTTAAGATGTTGTATTACATCGTTCATCGCTTTTAGTGATTGAACCCTACTGTTTAACTTCATAGGGTGCATTTCTACTCTCCTGTTCTGCCTTATTGATTTGGTCGATGTAGTAGTCAACAGTTTCGTCCAAAACACTCATAATGAATAGTGGATTTTCCTTAACTAATTTGACCATATCCTTTGTAACATCAAGACCTAAATGGTACTTGTTTTTTATCACTTTTAGTTTTCTCTGCATTTGTTCAAGTGTCATTTGTTTTACCTCTCTTTCGTATCTTCTATGTACTTGCAAACCCAGAACATTATCCACAATGGTATGAAGAAGATTTCAACACCTATCGTTCCATTTGGTCTGTCAAGTGCAAGTAGAAATATGAGCAGTAGTGTTATCATAAATGATAGTATTATGTTTGTTCGATTGTGTTTAAGGTAATTTTTCATTTCTGTCCTCTTTTCTTACCCAATTAGAATTGAACTCTTTGAGTGCTTCCAAATCTGCCTGTAATGCGTTCAAGGTTTCAATGTATTGTGGGTATGCTTTCGACTCTGCATATTGTAACTCACGTTTGATAAAGTGTTTGATTATGTAGTCAATCAATATGTTCTCGTGTTCACGAATCCTCGTTGGTTTGTTTTTCAATTGCATCTGCTACCACCTCTTCTATGTTTACATTAAGAATATCCCTATATAAGTAAGCAAGTGCTATCCTTAAATGCTCAACTGGTAAGCCAAATCTTTTTGCTACCTTTTCATAATCTGAGTTATAATCTCTGACTGCTTCTCTTACAGCCTGATGTGCAATATTCTCAATAATTACTTGTGCTAATTGTTCTGATAATGTTTTCATAATTTTACTCATAATTTTGCACTCCTTTGGTTAAACTGTGTTAGCGAATAAATACGAAACTACCTCTGGGATTTGGTAGAATCTTACTGCCACAATTCAGCAGAAAATCATACACTCTTTCGGTGTCAATCCATTCGAGTAGTGTTATCATAAATGATAGTATTATGTTTGTTCGATTGTGTTTAAGGTAATTTTTCATTTCTGTCCTCTTTTCTTACCCAATTAGAATTGAACTCTTTGAGTGCTTCCAAATCTGCCTGTAATGCGTTCAAGGTTTCAATGTATTGTGGGTATGCTTTCGACTCTGCATATTGTAACTCACGTTTGATAAAGTGTTTGATTATGTAGTCAATCAATATGTTCTCGTGTTCACGAATCCTCGTTGGTTTGTTTTTCAATTGCATCTGCTACCACCTCTTCTATGTTTACATTAAGAATATCCCTATATAAGTAAGCAAGTGCTATCCTTAAATGCTCAACTGGTAAGCCAAATCTTTTTGCTACCTTTTCATAATCTGAGTTATAATCTCTGACTGCTTCTCTTACAGCCTGATGTGCAATATTCTCAATAATTACTTGTGCTAATTGTTCTGATAATGTTTTCATAATTTTACTCATAATTTTGCACTCCTTTGGTTAAACTGTGTTAGCGAATAAATACGAAACTACCTCTGGGATTTGGTAGAATCTTACTGCCACAATTCAGCAGAAAATCATACACTCTTTCGGTGTCAATCCATTCGATAGGTATGTTCCCATCAATGAAACCCTCATCCTCTAAATAGTAGTAGATAAACTGTTCTATGGTTTCACAATCTTTCACCAAATCTATGTTGCTGAAAACGATTGCATCCATTACTCTGAAATGTGAATAACCATTATACTCCAAGGCTTCCACGATTTCTACTGTTTTGGGGTTGCGTAGTTCATACAAGAAATTGTCAACCAGTTCGGCGTCCTTGTCAATGTATTCTTGCTGAATTCTTGCTCTAATTTTGTCGATACTTGTAATCATAGTTTTGCTCCTTCCTGTGCTATAGTTTTGACTTTGTTGGTTAAAATAATGGTATCGGCTGCACCGCTTCAAGGGTTGCACTTGAACTGTCCAAACTGTGGCGGTGATATAAGGTGGCGGTTTTTAACGTGACCGCCCACACGATTTTTACATTAGTATGTATCATAGCCCATATCATCGGCTTCATCATCTGTGAACTTGCCAATACATACAAGGTCGCCACAGTCAAGCCCCTCTGTTATCTCACAGGCTATTTTTAAGGCATCCACAAAGCCTGTTTCACAGTATACGAAGAACGGGCCATTCTCATTTTCAAACAAGTAGTTGTATCTTTTCATCGTTTTTTCTCCTATCATTATAACCAATGAAGGTATTTATCTACTGCGTGTTCCATTGGTATGAAATAACTATTGTAAGCCGTTTCCATTCTCACGCCCTCATCTGTAAACCATGCGACGGAAAAGGTATTAGTGTTATGTGAACAGATGTGAAAATGCTCTCCCTTTTCTTCAAGGTACATTTGGAAACAATTATTCCATGCTCTCGACTTAGCCTGTGAGAATGAACCGTAACAATCCTGCAAAAAGAATCCCTCACAAGTCATCGCACTACTGAGCAATCTTTCGGCTCTCTGTGTATTGGGGTTGATTGTTAACATTTTTGTTACCTCCTGTTATAATGTTGGTGTTGGTTGCGTTGTTAATTTTTACGGTCACCGCTTCAAGGGTTGCACTTGAACTATCCCAACTGTGGGCGGTGTTATAAGGTGGCGGTTTTTAACGTGACCGCCAACACGATTTTGTTACTGTGCGTTATCTTCCTTTGTTCCTCTCGGTGGTAACTTCTCTGCAAGTTCCATAAACTTTGTTTCAGGCATAACATACAATTGTTCTACCATTTCAACAGATACGATTGAAACGGACTTTGTTGTATCTGTGTCCACATTCTTATTAAGGTACTTTAACATAGTTGCGTTGTCCTTTGTTGCGTTTTCAGGTATAAACCTTGCAAGGGTTGCAACTGTTGCGTTTTCTGTGTTAACTGTCATTACCTGTGCAAGTGCGTTTGTAATAGTTCTTGTAACCATTCTTTCGCGTGTAGTTGTTCTTGCGTCCACTGCCTGAGCATTTGCAATAAAATTGCTCTCAGTCATTCCGTACAATTGTTCTACCATTTCAACAGATACGATTGAAACGGACTTTGTTGTATCTGTGTCCACATTCTTATTAAGGTACTTTAACATAGTTGCGTTGTCCTTTGTTGCGTTTTCAGGTATAAACCTTG
>Ga0256405_10007247_pt1 | contig 16920 bp, 15 predicted proteins | sample RumenRJG_02DNA_FD_189096 | JGI IMG/M metagenome (GOLD analysis project Ga0256405, IMG submission 189096) | Bovine rumen microbial communities from Lethbridge, Alberta, Canada - RJG_02 | ecosystem: Host-associated > Mammals > Digestive system > Stomach > Rumen | place: Canada: Alberta...
GGCCCTCACTATAAGAATAACAGGAAATTAGAAAAATCGAAAGGCCAGAAGCTGTGTTTCATAACCACTTTGATGCCTTTCGAAGAAAGGCACATGTATAATAATGAAGATTCCGTTTGTGACTTTTAAGCCACTTGAGGCTGAACTGAATTCTGATATCCGTGCTGCCTTTGAGAGAGTATATTCAAGGTCCTGGTATGTGGAGGGTGAGGAAGACGAGGCGTTTGAGAAAGCCTTTGCCGATTTCTGTGGAACCAAGTATTGTGTTGGTGTAGGCAATGGCTTGGATTCTTTGATGCTTGCACTAAAGGGCCTTGGTATAGGAGATGGCGATGAGGTGATTGTACCTTCGAACACATTCATTGCCACAGCGCTGGCTGCTTCCTATATCGGAGCTAAGGTTGTATTTGTAGAACCGGATATCAGAACATTTGATATTGATCCTAGCCTTATAGAACAAGCTATCACTCTAAGAACAAAGGCTATTATGCCGGTGCATCTATATGGTCAGCCGTGTGACATGGATCCGATCATGGATATCGCAAAGAAGCATAATCTTTATGTTATCGAGGATTGTGCGCAGGCACATGGTGCAACCTATAAAGGTCAGCGGGTTGGTTCATTTGGTACTGCCGCAGGATTTAGTTTTTATCCGGGCAAAAATTTAGGTGCTCTTGGTGATGCTGGTGCAAGTGTAACCAATGATAAAGCACTGGCTGACAAGATCCGCGCTCTGGGAAATTACGGTTCAGATTATAAATATCATCATATCTATAAAGGAAACAACAGTCGTCTGGATGAAATGCAGGCAGCGTTCCTTTCTGCCAAGCTCCCGAGCCTTGATAGGGTGAATGAGAATAGAAGGGCCACGGCAAAGAAGTATCTGGAGGGCATCAAGAACCCGAATGTAATACTTCCATATGTGAATCCGGATACCAATCCGGTATGGCATATTTTTGGTATCCGTGTGAAGACGGAAGCGGAAGATTCTTGTAAAGCTGAGCTTGGTACAGGACGGGCATCTCTCGAGAAGCATTTGAATGATGCTGGTATCGGAACGAATAAACATTACCCGATTCCTATGCATCTGCAGGAATGCTATAAAGATTTGGGTTTCAAAAAGGGTGATTTCCCCATTGCAGAGGAAATCAGTGCAACAGAATTATCAATTCCTATGTACTATGGAATGAAAGACGAGGAAGTGCAGTACGTAATTGATAAAATCAATGAATGGAACCCGTAACAGAAGCTTTAATGTCAGGAATAAATCGAATGTCAAGTAATTTTTATTTAAGAAAACTTCAATTGCAGGACGCACCTCTTATGCTCGAATGGATGCATGATGATAGCGTTGTTCATTTCATGGGAAAAGATTTTTCAAGAATGACACTGTCAGACTGTGTGAGTTTTATTCGCTCATGTGCGGATGAAAGCGCTAATGTTCATAGAGCCATTGTGTCAGATGATGATGTTTATCTTGGAACGGTAAGTCTGAAAAATATTAACCATGAGCGCGCAGATACGGAATTCGCTATCACTTTACGCAAAGTTGCAATGGGTACTGGGGCCTCAGCTTTTGCTATTAAGGCAATTATCAGCTATGGATTTTTTGACTTAGGATTAAAATCGGTATATTGGTATGTATCAAAAGAAAATATTAGAGCAGTTAAATTTTATGATAAGAATGGATTTACAAGAGTAGATTCTTCACAAATAGTAGCAAGCTTAGAAATTGAGAATGCAGAAGAAAAATATATCTGGTATAAGGTGAGTGCTGATAACAGGGAGAAAAACGAGAGCTAATGAGTTTGTTCAGTAAGATAAAGGATAAAACGCTTCCAGTTGAAGTAAAGGCATCGACTGCATACACAATTTGCAGTATTCTGCAGAGAAGCCTTTCTTTCATTACACTTCCGTTATTTACCAGACTTTTGACAACGGAGGAGTATGGACAGTCTACAATATATAATTCATGGATGTCGATCCTGGTCATCTTTTTAACGCTTAATCTTCCCTATGGTTCTTTTAACACGGCCATGGTTAAGTATGAGAAGAACAGAGATGGATATATATCATCCATAAATGGTCTCTGTACAGTATTTGCTGCAGTTTTCTTGTTTATAGTTTATCTTCCTTTTTTCAAAGTATGGAATAAAGTTTTTGAATTACCAACCTTCATGATGGTGTTTATGGTGGTTGAGGCTCTTTTTAATAATGCGACTCAGTTGTGGATGGGTAAGCAGCGCTTTGAATTTCGATATAAAAAGGTCATTGCGGTGACGTTGTTAACATCTATAGCGTCACCGGTTCTTTCCTTCGTTCTTGTGATTAGCACGCATGAGAAAGGATATTCACGAATCCTAGGTAATTCGATTATCACTATCGTGTGTGGGCTGGTTCTCTATCTTCGTTGTCTACATAATAATTGTAGAAGGCTGTATGATAAAGAATTTTGGAAATATGCCCTCTCATTTAATATTCCGCTGATTCCATATTACCTTTCACAGACGATATTTAATCAGAGTGACCGTATAATGATCAGTCATATGGTTGGAACTGATAAGGCAGCAATATATGGCGTTGGATATAGCCTTGCGTTGGTGCTGAGCTTTGTGCTTAACAGTATAAATAATGCTTATGTCCCGTGGTTTTATGGAAAGCTTAAAGAAGGGGAAGGTACTGAAAACCGTAAAATTTCTCTTTATATTGCGCTCCTGATGGCTGTTTTGTTGCTTGGAGTAATTGCTGCTGCGCCGGAAATTATATTTGTAATGGCAGGGCAAAAATATAAAGATGCTATGTGGGTAGTTCCGCCAGTAGCTATGAGCCTGTTGCTCCTTTTTTATGCTCAGCTTTTTATCAACGTCGAATTCTTTTTCGAAGAAAAAAAACTCTTGGTAATAGCCACAGGAGGTGCTGCACTGTTAAATGTTGTACTGAACTACTTATGCATAAAAGAATTTGGCTTCGTAGCGGCGGCATATACTACACTGGCTAGTTATGTGGTTTTTGCTATTTGCAATTACTTCGCGTATATGAAAGCTGCTCAGCATAACGGTATTAAGGCCGATATGTACAATATAAAGTTATTGATTGTACTGTTTATCTGCTTTATGGTACTCGGATTTGCAGCAATGAGCTTGTATAAGTTTGTTGTAATTCGATATTTGATTATAGCAGCGGTTTTGACCGCTTTATTTGTAAATCGTAAGAGAATCATTGGATTTGTGAATAGTTTTAGAAAGCGGAGGACGGACTTTGATTAGAAATATCAAGGGTAAAATCATAGAAGCTGCGCAGTTATGTCTCACATATGATCAATTAATAAAAATAAGATATAAGATCAGAAAAAGTTTTCGAACCAAGGTTGACAAAAACACAGAAATATTTAAAAGAAACTTACAAAGTATTAATAGTGTTAAAAATAATAACAAAAATGGTAAGCCTTTGATCGTATTTATATGTCAATTCCCGGCAGTGTGGAATGGGATGGATTCTGTATACAGAGCAGCAATTAACAATGATAAGGTTGAAGCGATTTGCCTGGCACTTCCTGAAAAAATAATGGATAAGGAGTATGATATTCGTTGGGAAAAATATGGTAAGAATGAATCCTACAAAATGCTGAAAAATAAGGGATATAAGGTGATTGATGGTCAAAAAAGTGAAGGGAAATGGTATGATTTAAAGGCATTACACCCAGCATATGTTTTTCTACCCAGACCTTATGATATTCATTTACCAGAATGTTACAGAAGCTATACAATTAGCGAATATACAAAAGTTTGTTATATCCCATATGGATATGATAATGTAAAATGGGATAGCAAAATGACATATGAGTTTGATTTTTTAAATTATACGTATGCCATTTTTGCTGAAAACAAATATTACTATAACGAACTGTTTAATATTTATAAATCTGTTGGATGGGATAAAATAAAACGTGTGTTTAATTTAGGATATCCTAGATTTGATTTCTACGCAAACTATAAACCTTCTTTGCATAAAAGAAAAACTGTAGTTTGGCTTCCAAGATGGACGACGAATAGAAGCATTGAGGCAACAACTTTTTTTAAATATAAAGATTATTTGATTAATTTTTTTATCAAGCATCCTGAGTATGATTTTATTTGTCGTCCGCATCCGCTGATGCTTCGTAATTTTGTTTCATGTGGATTGTTATCGCAGCATGATGAAAGTCAGTTTTTAAAAGTATTTGATGAGTATTCTAATTTCTTCTTAGATTCGGATGGCGATTTCTTAAAGTCCTTTAAAAAGGCAGATATTTTTATTAGTGATTTCACTTCTTTGCTTGTTGAAGAATTGATCATAGATAAACCAATAATATTTACTGGACAGACTAATCATTTTACAAAATTCTCTTGGAAAATTTCGCAAGGAATGTACTTAGTAAACAATCAAAGAGAACTTGATCAAACTTTGTTGGCGGTATTGCATGATAATGATGCTAAAGAAAATGTACGAAAAAAAATAAGTATGAAAATATACAATCCAGCTAATGGAAATATAGGCGATAATATTATTAATGCTCTGGTTGAAGATTATCAAAATAGTTGATCAATAATATAAAGCCAGAAAAAATAGAGGTTACGAAAAAATATTTATCCGTCTTTGCGTATATAGTAAGTGCTCAAAGGCGTTTTTTTTATTTCTACTTGCGTTCATGACAACAATATGATATTATGTTCATGAACACAAAAACAGCACATAGGGTTTCAAAGGAAAAACAGGAATGACTTTAACAACCCAGGAATCAGATATTCTGATAGCACTCACAAAGAAACACTTTTATTCGCAGCGTGAAATAGCCAGATTCACTGGTCATGCACTCGGAATGGTGAATAAGGCCATCCGTGCTCTGCAGGACGCTGGCTATGTAGATATATCGACAGATTCATACGGAGATACGAGCTTTAAATCAACAGCACAGGCTAAGAATCTTCTTAATTCATATAGGCCAAAGTCTGCAATCATACTTGCGGCTGGCTTTGGAATGCGTATGGTACCGATCAATCGTGAGACGCCGAAAGCACTACTTACAGTAAATGGAGAACGGCTCATAGAGCGGCAGATCAGGCAGTTAAATGCTGTTGGTATCACAGGTTCACATATCCAGATTGTAGTTGGATTCATGAAGGAGAAGTTTGAGTATCTCATGGACAAGTTCGGTGTGGACCTGATTGTTAATTCAGACTATGCTAGTCATAATAATATATCATCGCTGGTTCTGGCTTCCAGGTATCTGGACAATGCCTATGTGATTCCTTCTGATGTCTGGTGTGACCAGAATCCATTCAGTTCCGAGGAGCTGTATAGCTGGTACATGGTCAGCGACGAGATTGACGATGATTCTGATGTACGGGTCAATCGCAAGAATGAACTGGTCCGTGTTGGCAATAGTGCAGGAAATGCTATGGTTGGAATCTCCTATCTGTGTGGTGACGCAGCTGGGTCCGTGAGAAAACGGCTCAATGAGTTCTCAATAGAACTGCAGTACAAGGACGCATTCTGGGAAGAAACACTATATGGTAGAGCTGAAGATGGAGAACCTGCTGACCGGATGATCGTACAGGCAAAGGTTGTTCACAGCTCAGATGTGGTTGAGATCAACACCTATGAACAGCTTAGAGATCTTGATGATGAGAGTTCAGAACTACATTCTGATGCTATTGATACAATCAGCGAAGTGTTCAAATGTGATAAGAGTGAGATTACTGGTATCACGGTCCTGAAGAAGGGCATGACGAACCGTTCTTTCATGTTTGAAGTTCCATCTTCCAGTGCGAATAGCAATGGTAAAGAAAAATTTATCATGCGAATTCCTGGTGAAGGAACTGAGAAGTTGATCAACAGGTCTAATGAAGCTGATGTATACGATGCTATCAGTGGAAAGGGCCTTTGTGATGATCCGATTTATATGAATCCAAAGAACGGCTACAAGATCACGAGATTCCTTGATGGTGTGAGGACCTGTGATCCTTATGATGACCATGATCTGACAAGAGCCATGGATAGACTGAGAAGCTTTCATGCTATGAAGATCAGGGTCGGTCATGAATTCAATATTTTCGGTCAGATCATGTTTTATAACAGTCTGTGGGGTGGCGCAGCATCAATGTACGGAGATCATGCGAAGACCACAGAGAATGTATTCAGCCTGAAGGATTTCATTGACAGCCAGCAGAGAGACTGGTGCCTGACGCATATTGATGCGGTACCGGACAATTTTCTTTTTTATAAAGAGGCTGGATCTGATGAAGAGCAGTTGCAGCTGACCGACTGGGAATATGCTGGAATGCAGGATCCGCATGTAGATATCGCAATGTTCTGCATCTACAGTCTCTATGATAGAAAACAGGTTGATCATTTGATTGATATATATTTTGACCATAACTGTTCCGAAGAAGTAAGAACCAAAATATACTGTTATATCGCAATCTGCGGACTGCTTTGGTCCAATTGGTGCGAATACAAAGCACATCTCGGGGTGGAATTCGGTGAGTACAGTCTTCGTCAGTATCGATATGCAAAGGATTATTATCGGTATGCTGTGGAACGCATGTAAACGCACAATAGGGAACGAGGATAAAGGAATGTATCACGTTGACAATGCAGTCATTTTGGCTGCGGGGACAAGTTCAAGATTTGCTCCACTTTCCTATGAAAGACCCAAAGGACTGATTACGGTGAAGGGAGAGGTCTTGATCGAACGTCAAATCAGGCAGCTGAAAGAAAGCGGTATCAATGATATTACTGTTGTAACAGGGTATAAGGCTCAGGAGTTCCAGTACTTGAAAGGTAAGTTTGGAATTCAATTAGTCAACAATCCGTACTATGACACTCGGAATAATAATGCCAGCATTAAGGTGGTTGAGAATATCCTTTCCAATACCTATATCTGTTCGGCAGACAATTATTTTAGTCAGAATCCCTTTGAAAGAGAAGTAGACAGCGCATATTATGCGGCTGTTTATAGCGATGGACCGACAAATGAATGGTGCATGGAAACGGATTCTGACGGGTGGATACGAAAGGTTACAATCGGCGGAGAAAATGCCTGGTATATGTTAGGGCATACTTTTTGGGATGAGAGGTTTTCATCTGCCTTTCGGGCAATTCTGGATGAGGTATATGATGAGCCAGAAACGTCGAAAAAGCTTTGGGAAGACATCTATATTGAGCATCTCGATCATCTACGTATGAAAATCAGAAAGTATCCGGCTAACTACATTTTTGAATTTGACACACTAGATGAGCTTCGGATATTTGACAAAAGCTATATCAACAACACGCATTCACGCATCTTGAAGGATCTGGCATCGAAACTTGGAGTGACAGAAGCAGATATTGTTCATATCAATTGTTTGAAGGATGCCAAATCAACAGAAGCAATTGGTTTTACTTTTGATGTAAGCGGGCATCATTATTCGTATCTGTATGATGGAGGATTGAGAGATTAGGTTTCTAGTCTCTTAATTTAAATAAGATAGAGTTTTTTACTCTTGATGTTCATGAAATGACCATATATAGATAATACGAACAAAACAAGAAGGATAAGATCATGAAAAGAAAAAAAGAAAAGGCTTCAGGACAGATCGATTGGGTTATCACACTGGTTCCGTTGATTCTGATTCTATCCCTGGCATCAGTGTTTTTTGCATTTCCGGAACAGTCAAATCAGATAGTTGGGCAAATCCGATATGTTTTCGGTGATACCTTTGGTGTTTATTATCTGATCATCGGGCTGGGAATTCTCTTCGTATCTATTTACCTTGCAGGCTCAAAGTACGGAACGATCGTGCTGGGCGGACAGGAAGAGAAGCCAAAGTACTCCTTCTGGGTCTGGGGGTCAATGATGTTTACGTGCGGGCTGGCCGCTGATATTCTGTTTTATTCCTTTGCAGAGTGGGTTATGTATGCTTCTGATCCACATATCAGGGAACTGGGATCGGTTCAGGAATGGGCGGGTGTCTTCCCTCTCTTTCATTGGAGCTTTATTCCATGGGCCTTTTATTTAGTCCTTGCAGTAGCTTTCGGTTTCATGCTTCATGTACGGAAAAGAAACCGTCAGAAGTTTTCCGAAGCATGCCGACCGATCCTTGGAAAGCGCACAGACGGATGGGCAGGGAGAATCATCGATTTGCTTGCGGTATTTGCCCTCCTGGCAGGAACAGCCACAACATTTTCTGTAGCTACGCCTCTGATGGCTGCGGCAATTGAGGCGCTCTTCGGAATTACAGTAAATCGAACAATAGTGACAATTGTCATTCTGATCATCACCTGCGTGATCTATACTTACAGTCTTCTGCACGGAATTAAAGGAATCAGCCATCTCGCAAATGCTTGTATGTATTTGTTCTTCGGATTCCTGATTTATGTATTGGTATTTGGAGGAGAGAGTAAATATATTCTTGAAACGGGACTCGAGTCTTTCGGTCGAATGATCAATCACTTTGTGGACTTGGCAACCTTCACAGATCCTCTCCGTACATCCAGCTTCCCACAGAACTGGACGATCTATTATTGGGCATACTGGATGGTATGGAGTATCGCGGCACCATTCTTCATTGGTCAGATTTCAAAAGGACGTACGATTCGACAGACTATATTAGGGGGCTATGTTTTTGGTGTTGGAAGCACATGCGTCAGTTTCATAATCCTTGGTAATTACTCCATGGGAAAGCAGATGTCCGGTGCTGCTGACTTTATCGCACAATATCAGGCCGGTGCGAATACCTATGATCTGATCATTAGCATGATAAAGACGATGCCACTCGTGCCGGTGGTATTGATCTGGCTGATCTGCACGATGATCGCGTTCTATGCGACAAGCTTTGACTCCATTGCTCTGATCGGTTCCTGCTACAGCTATAAACACCTAGAGGATGGACAGCAGCCATCAAAGAAGATTGAATTTATGTGGTGCATTCTGTTAATCATACTTCCGATTGCACTGCTGTTCAGTGACAGCTCAATGTCAAATATTCAAAGTGTAAGTATTATAGCAGCTTTTCCTATTGGAATTGTCATGATTTTGATTGTGGCCAGTCTATTGAAAGAACTGAAGAGCTTCTGGACGGAGAAAAATAGAAGAAACAGTTCGCATTCAGAAGTTGGAAATTAGGAACTTGTTGTGGTCAAGCATTTTTGTATCAAATATGGCTAAAATATTGTTCTTAAACAGATACATCAAATGCTCTGTCTAAGAACTTTAAATCTTTTAAGCTCATTGATTCCTTTCCTGGATTCTAGTCGTGGCATGATGTATATCAAGGGAGCTTTGCTCCATTTCATGGAAACCTTTGACATGCATCGCTTCCACGACTATCAGACACTTAAGGGATCAAAGGCTTTTACCATGTAATAGCACGTCTCATGCTGCATTATATCTTGCCTCAAAAGGAGTCCTGCCGTTATCATATGTATGCGGCCTCTCATGATTATAGGTCACATATGCAAAGATATCTATAGCATCATAGAGCTCTTCAGGCTTCTTACGGCGTACGATCGATCTAAGCCCCATTTCTGTGTTCATGTACTTATGTACAGTCGTAGAACTTATATGCTCGCCTTTACAATCAAGATATGCCTGCATCATACGATATCCAGGCACTCCATTGTGGGCATGATATATGTCTTCTATGTCTTTTTTGATTCTGTTCTTGTGCTCTTTGTATTTCGCCTTTCTATGTTTTTTGTAGTTATAGTATGCAGTCGGATAGATTTTAAAGTGCGCTAATAACCATCTGATTCCGAATTCACTACCATGTTCATCGATAAACCGGTAAGCCTTTAACCGATTTCCTTCGCGAAGAATGCTGCCGCTTTTTTTAGAAATAAATTTTCTTTCTTTGCTTCTTCAAGTTCTTGACGAAGACGTCTATTCTCCTTCATATAATCGGCCTCAGTCTTTGTATCAGGGTCGTTTTTGCTTTGGGCTTCGCATTCTTCGTTGAACTCATTACACCAGTTTGTAATTGATGTTTTTGAGATTCCGTATTCAGTTGCAATACTACGTAGTGATCGTCCTTCCTCCAAATGGAGTTTTACGATCTTGTATTTGAACTATGGTTCATACTTTGATGACATATTGATTATCTACTTGTCTTTATTATAATCCTTAGTCATCTCTGTTACAAATATAGTACATCACGTCAGAGCATTATCGATACTGACGAAATATTTGATATGATACAGATGAGCGCAGATAAGTATGAGGGATATTAAGAAAGACAGCAGCCGGCGCCGATGCAGATGAGCTCTGGCGTCGGTTGCTGTCGTAGTGGAATATCAAAGGCGCGGTATTCTTGTGCCTTTTATCCGAATCCAAAGTACACCAGCGCATACAACTAAAGTAACGCAGGCAAACCAGGTGTTATCCTTGGTTATTCCGGCAAGGAAGTTTTTGTTGCTGGTATCAGAAGCAGCCATTTTATCTGCAATTTTGACCATTTCTTCTGCGAAATACCGCCTGTCTTCCGCAGAGGATTTTTCATCCTTGGCGAGCTCATCAAGCAGATCCAGCGTCTGTTTGTAGCCGTCCATGACAGCTTGTACACTTCTGCCATTTCCTTTAAGGATGTCATTGCACATGCCATCATAGTGGTCCACCAGGACTTTTGCGTACCCGGTGAATTCTGGGAACTGTTCGATAATCTTGATAGCCACCTCGTTATCCATATCGGGGATTGCCGAAACAAATTTAATCAATTTGTCCCGGGTAAGATGTCGGAAGTCGGGGATGTCCAGGTATTCTTTGACCTGGCCTGCGGTTAACAGACTTTTTGCCATAGGCGTTACCTCCATAAATAATGTATTTTTTTCTGTACCGGTAATATAGCACTTTTCAATAGTTAGTGTCAATACAAAAATGTTGTAATTTGAATATAAAATACAAAAAACGAAATAAATGATTGAAATAACGAACCGGATGTGATATATTTTGAACATAGAAATTGAAAGGAGCATTCATTTATGAAGTTTCGGAAAGATCATGTCCTCCCGACAGTGAGGATACAGAAAATAGAACTGGAAAATTTCAAGAGCGTCCATCATGGTGAGATTGTTTTCAACTGTGGGCGAAAAGTAGTGGAGCAGGATACCGAGGCAGATATCCTCGGTATCTATGGTCAGAACGGTTCGGGCAAAACGTCAGTAATTGAGGCGATAGCCATACTTAAAAGCGCTATAGAGGGTGAAGCTGTGAACCCACGTTACGCAGAATGTGTAGCCGCAAACGCAGAGTATGCGAAGCTTACATTTGTTTTTGACTTCCAGTATCCTGTCGAGAAATCGCCATACACCAGAACAGTGACATATTCTTTTAAAATGGAAGCCGTTCCCAGAGAGAAAAGTGAAGAGGATCAGTCCATAGAGCATTTTAGGAGATTATCCGAGCTTTATCCCAAAAAAGTCAGGATTTTTGATGAAGTAATCAGTGCATCTGGTCTGTTTAATGGAGAGGTGCAAAAAAAACAAGACATTCTTACTACATTTGCAGGGAAGTACCCTATTGGACCGGTAAGAAAAATCCAGGAATATGTCGGGGAGGATAAAGATGCAGTAGAAGTTGATCTGAAGGCATATAAAATAGCTGCGGAAAGAGAATCCAAGTCATTTATCTTTTACGAAGGCACTATGGAACTGTTTGAAAAACATTCGGGTCTTTCTGAATACTTTTATGTGCTTTCGGAAATGCATTACTATGGTATGTTTTATCTTTATGCAGTTGATACCAGAATTTCTGGAATAAACGGATCAAGGCTCGTATTTCCTTTCAACACCCGGATGGGGTTACTGCCGTTGAACCTGATGATGTCATCACAGATACCGGAGCACATATTTGAAGAACTAAAGAGTAATGTAAATAGTATTAATACTGTTCTTCCCGCTCTTGTTGCTGATATGGAACTGGTGCTTGAAAGCAATGATTTTTCATCGGGTGAGAGGAGTGGAAAGGAAGTCAGGTTGCTTTCCAAGAGGCAAGACGTTGTAATCCCATTGAGAGATGAATCCGCAGGCATTATCAAGCTTGTGAGTATTTTGTCACTGGTTATTTCAGCCTATACTGACCGCTCTGTGACTGTGGCTATAGACGAACTGGATGCTGGTATATATGAGTACTTGTTGGGTGAAATACTTTCTGGTTTAGAGACATATGGGAAAGGGCAATTGGTTTTTACGTCGCATAACCTACGTCCGCTAGAAGTGCTAAAAAAGGAAAGCATTATTTTTACTACTTCCAATCCGGATAACAGGTACATCCGGCTTAAAGGAGTCGGCAGGACAAATAATCTCCGCAGTCTCTATTTCAGAGAGATATTAGGGAATTCGCAGGATGAGAAACTCTACGATGCAGCTAAGAGGCAGAGAATGATAGCGGCCTTCATGAAAGCGGGTGTTGATAATGCTAAAGAAGAATAATAAAGAAAAACAGGAACCTAACATAGTGGTTTTCCTGGTAGAGGGCGAAAGTGACCAGAAGGTTCTGGAGTTTCCCATCTCAGATCTGATATTTGAAAAATTCCCAGATTATCAGGTTCGTTTCCTGCTCCAGGAAAAGAAAGTTGATAAGTCTGGCAACGAAGTTAGCGATGCCGATACGGATGATGAAGACGATGATGAGTATATAGAAGAAGAGGAATATGTGTATGGTGGGGATATTACCAGTAGTTCCTATGTTGAGCCGAGAAACATAGAAACAAAAATCACGAACCGGTTCATAATGCCTGCAGTCAGAAGCGATGGCGTTTATCCAAAGAAGATAGCCAGAATTATCCAGATAGTGGATCTGGATGGGGTTTATGTACCGGATAGTAATGTTGTCCAGTATTCAGAGGAGCATCTGGACTGCGAGAGGATATTCTATGATGGAGAGAACGGCAAACTCGAGGTATCAGATGTCACAGCTATTATTGACCGGAACAGGCGGAAGCGCGACAACCTGGAGTACCTACTGTCGTTGCCGGAACAGAAGATAAAGATCAAAACGAAGAGTATCCCATACGAAATATACTACTTTTCGTCCAATCTCGACCACTTTATTAATCATGATGCAAATGTGGAAAGTGGGAAGAAAAGGCTGGCTGACAGGTTCATGCAATCATATGGCTTTGATACTGAAAAATTTACCAAGTTTTTCTTTGACGATGCAGGCTCAGTCGGCCATATGGGTTACGAAGAGTCATGGCGTTTCATCAAGGAGGACTGCAATTCTGTCAAGAGGTACACAAATATCGATTGTCTGCTCAGGAAACTGATGCAGTAGCAGAATAGGAACGGGGTGGGTACTTTGCGCTGGAAAGACCGCCAGTTTGGGGATGTTCCTGAAAAAACGAAGAAAAATATGCGGGAAATACATAGCAAGGATACACGCATAGAGGTTTAAATAGTAAGTTACTTAAACTTCCCACATCAAAAGTGGGCATGCACATTGAAAACTCAATAGTTTAACTGACAAAAATTACCATTTCATGCTTCTGTGGCGACCAAAAAGGGACTTCTGCATATATTCCGGAAGCCGACTGATGAAATCATTCGTGAATGCCATGATCTGCTCTTCAGATGCTTGAAAGATAGACCTTATGCTTGCCAGCACGGCATCTAGAAGGATTTTCATGGACTGGCCGAACGTGATATCTGCTGCTTCATCCACCATGAAATAGAACAGTTCTCCAAGAGTGCGTTCGTCCTCATCATCACGTTTTGCAACTGACATCAGCATATATCTGGTAAACACCAGTGCCACATGGGCAGTGAGAGCATCATAGGAAAGTCCATGAAACTCGGAACCAAGGTTAAGAAAGCTCTTGCATGTTTTGAAGAAGACTTCGATATCCCAGCGTTTTCCATAGATCCGGATGTCTTCTCTGAGAGCATGGCAGTGAAACGCATCCAGTTGGAATGGGCACTGCGAAGAAAGCGATAATATGCGTTCTTGGAGAAATCCTCTTTGAAGCTTCCTGTTTTCTTCTGCATATACATACTCCTGTCACGGAAAACGTTGCTGAGGATGTAGGTGAACGGCTTCATGAAGGGAATACACTTTTCCTTCTTGCAGTTGCATTTCTTCAGGAGAGATCCAACACGAAAATCACGAATAAATCTGGAGATTGTGTCATAAATTTCCTGTTCGTTTTCATTTTTTTGATGGTACAATAGACATGGCGTAAGTCCTCCAAGGTGTGATTTGTTTTTGTCGACTCTATTATACCAAAGACAAAGGGCTTATGCCTTTTTTATCGGCTAAACTATTGAGTTTTCAAGGTTCAACTGACCTTTCTCATGTGGGAAGTTTCAGTTAATTACTACGGTGATGAAGGACAAGCAATAAAACTAGCTGAACAGAAATACAACGAGCACATGCTAAATGAAAGAAAAAAGCCTACAGAGATGTGTCCGGGGACGACGTTGCATTGCTTGGTGAGAGAAATTAAATACAAGATTTCAAAGGAGGAATGAGTTTATGTCGTTGGATTTGGTAAAGGAAATTTTTAGCGCATTGCCTGATTGTAAGGAATGGCATGCTCATTTACTCAGTTTTAAACATTCAAAACGTAACGGAACCACATATAACTGTAGAAGAATTGAGTTAGAGCCGTCTGAAAGACTGAGTATTCTGATTCAAGACATTTCGTCCAGATATACCGACGAAGGAAATAATAAGCTGGATAGTTATGTGGATGTACGCGAGTACGACGGAACCTGCAATACAACAACGGTTTATAGAATAAGAGAAAACAATCCTGATATAGAGATTGATTTGGATGCATTGTTCAATGGAATTGCGGATTCTGATTCTGAAGCTGATCCGTTTAGTATAAAAGCTCAGGCATATGTGCTTTGTGGAAATATGAGACGTGATGACGAAGATCATCAGATTAAACTAATATCAATGAATACGCCAATCACAACATTAAAGAATCGGTTTTGGCATAATAAAGGTAAGTTTTGTGAGATTACTGATAAGGTTTTAAATCTTCGTACATCTATGAATGTCATCATATATGACCGGACAGTATATTTCATGGATATGTCCGGAGAAACTCTGTTTAACATGGAACGAGCTTATAAACTTAAGTGCAATGAAGCTGTTGATGAGATAGAGGGATTGAGTATTATTTCTGATACAGAGATGTTCCGTAGCACCGCAACATCTGGACAGAATCCAAGACGTTTTGCAGCTTTCAGTAAATCAAAGCTGCAGTTATTAACGAAAAAGAAAAATCGAGAGAAAGCTGCAAAATATTTTAAGCTTCCGTTAACGGAGAATAAGCAGTTTGATACATCACAGCAGGTTGATGCCGAAAATCTTGTCAAGGTTCTTTGCGGTAAAGCCATGTGGGATGTATTAGAAGAAGTTCCTGTTGAGGTTGACGGATCAAAAGACTGGGTGAGCTAAAGGAGATAGGAAATGTCAGTAGTTGTTTCTTTTAGCATGTATTTCTTGTCGTTTGCACCATTGTGGATTACTGTTTTGTTTATCGATATCAAGAGTTTGGCGGATGGCGGCGGTAACAAATGGACGGAGATAATCTTTATCTCAGGTATCCTTTTGGGAATGCTGATTTCAGTGATTATACTCATCGTAAAATTTTATGTAACAGATGATGAGAGATACTCGCTTACAATACAAGAAGCAAAGGAAAGTAAGACTATTACGGCGGAGTTCCTGCTTTCATATATTCTTCCATTGTTTGCTTTTGATTTTACTCAATGGGATGAAGTGGTGAAGTTTTTAATCTTTTTCATCATATTTGGATACTTATGCATTCGTCATAATAATTTTAGCGTGAATATTATTTTGGAGCTCTTGCACTATAGGATGTATGATTGCTGCATAATGAATGCTGATGGCAAAATGGTTGATAGGATTGTCATCAGTAAAAATATACTTTCAATATGTAAAGGAAAAAACATCGAAGTAAAAATCCTAAATAATGAATATTATCTAGATTTGTATGATAAGAAAAAAGACGTTGATGTATGGAGGTGGGGATAGAATGAAGATTGACAGCGGAAGAATGTTGATTGATTACCTTCAACCGAACGAAAAGCAGTATTTACTTTTTGAAATGTCTGATTCATGACCTAAAAGGGAAAGTTAGCAACAATGTTGCTAAGGTCCCAGAAGAGATTATGGATGAAAAGCCCAGTATATAACGGAGGAGGGAGAGAAAGGCAAAATGGTTTCCTGCCGGGTCAACGGTTATGTATACTCAAGCGCAGATTACTACACTTACTCCGGTTCGTTAAAATATCATAAAACAAGCAAATATGCCTGAGAAATACGATTTATTCTTATGCCATGCTTGGGATGATAGAAAGGAAGCTGCAAAGTAGTTATGTGACAAACCTATTGAAAAGGGTGTCACGGTCTGGTTCAGTGAAAAAGATCTTCCTTTGGGCTCTACTATGTTACGTGAGATTGATAAGGGGCTAGCTAAGTCACGAGCGAGAATTATTTTAGTTACACCAAATTTTTTAAAGAGACCAGCTATGAAAAGTCAAGCATAAATTAGCAGAAAATTTTCTTTTTGTCCTGCAGCTATAAAAGGGTAATTTTAATAAAGCTCCATTACAGGTGCTTTTCAAAATCTACTATGATCCCGAATTAGAACTTATTCGAGATTAAAGGTTACATCGTCAGAAAGCATCTTGAAGATGACCCTGACGAGTTTGCCGGCACAATGTCCAAGAGCATTGTAATGAGTTCGGCCTTCGGCCATCTTGGTGTCATAGTAAGCCTTGAAGGTCGCATTGTTTTTTACCACGTTGTGAGCTGCGTTGATCAATGCATACCGGAGAACCCGGGAGCCACGCTTCGACATTCTGGTGTGGCTGGCATTGAAGTTTCCGGATTGGTATACAGATGGATCCAATCCTGCAAACGCAAGC
>Ga0256405_10007248_pt1 | contig 16919 bp, 12 predicted proteins | sample RumenRJG_02DNA_FD_189096 | JGI IMG/M metagenome (GOLD analysis project Ga0256405, IMG submission 189096) | Bovine rumen microbial communities from Lethbridge, Alberta, Canada - RJG_02 | ecosystem: Host-associated > Mammals > Digestive system > Stomach > Rumen | place: Canada: Alberta...
GGAGAAGGGCTCCTCCGAGATATACTGCATATAGGTGGTGTATCCGGCGGAGGCCATGTTGGAGAACACCAGATCCCGGGTACAGCGGAAGGACTCCAGGAAGTACCCGAGGGGATCCGTGTAGGTGGCGAACATGTACGCCGCGATGCCGCCCACTGCCAGAACCGGGGACAGGGCCCGCGAGATCTTGTGCAGGGACACCGCCATGACGAAGAGGGTCACGACGATGCTCCACAGGGCGATGAACCAGGGGGACAGGGTGATGTCCTCGGCCTTGGCCCCGTTCAGGATGACGATCTTGGCCGCGTCGCAGAGGAACAGGTTCAGCCCGAACACCCCCATGAAGAGGGTCAGCGCCCGGAACGCCATGCCCACCGCCGTATACGCCTTCGTCATGGACGGCGCCGGGGACACGGTGACGGGCTCCAGGGTGGCTTCCGCTCTGGCCCGGGCCTGCCGCTTCTGAGCCGCGTCTATTTTATCCTGCAGGGTGTCGCTCTTCCGCTTTCCGACAAGCCCCCCCGACAGGAAGGATGGTTTCTTCGATACTTTATCCATGGGAACCCCTTCTGAATATATGAAAGTTCCTCGCCTGAGGCGCCGCCGTCAGCGGGTCGCGCGCTGCAGGGTGTAGTGGCCGCTTTCGTCCTTGACGGCCGTGAGCTCGGTCAGGTCCACGCCCTCCTGGGCCAGACGGATCCGGCTCATTTCCACGTATTCCCGGCGGATCTTCACGTCCTCATACCGCTCCTCGGGGTTGAAGAGCAGGACCTCCGCCACGCATCCGGTGCCCGCTCCTCCGAAGAGACCCGGGATCGCCGCGTACTTGTTGAGGGACAGGGGATCCAGGTTGGAGGTGCAGATGCGGATGGTGACGTTCAGGGACTCGGTGATCAGGGGAAGGAGGCTGGTGACGTTCTGCTTCTCGGAGCAGGGAGGCGTCGTGGCGAACACCGGATACACGGCGTCGAAGTCCTCGGGACAGGTCAGCTGAACGGCCGCGATGCCGCCCTCCTGCCGCCGGTCCGCCCAGATCATGGTGACGTCGTTGCCGTTTCTCAATTCGTTCAGCGCCGCCGCGATGGACATCTCCACCACGCCGTCCGCGCAGAACTCGTCCATGTCGGGAGCGTACTGGGGTTTTATAATTCCGCCCACGGCCAGAGCCGCCTGGGTCTCGGCATCGATGCGCTTCCGCTCGTTCTCTTCGGCTCTTGCCGCCGCCGCTTCGGGATCCAGGACGGGCTCCGCCGCCTTTTTCCGTCCGAACAGGGGCTTGCGCTCCTTCTTCTGCCGGGCGGGCTCGTTCGCCTTGGACTCCGCCGCCCGGTCGATCATCTCGTCGATCATGGCCGCCGTGTCCACGCTTCCCGCGCTCATGCCGGCCCGGGCCCTCTTCGCTGCCTTTTTCACCGCGGCCTGGGCCTTTTTCGCCGCCTTGTCGGGCTTGGCGGTCTTGAGCTTCACGTGCTTGTCCTTCGGCTTCCGGGCCGCTTCCCTCTCCGCCTTCTCACGAGCCGCGCGTGCGCCTTCGTCCTCGAAGACCTCCGGCGGAATGGCGCGGGAGAAATCGCAGAGCATGTAAACGGACTGGGAGGTGTTGGTGTTGAAGTCCTTCACCATCAGGCTCCCGTCCACGGCCTTGGAGGAGAGCTTCCAGTGGATGCTCTTCAGGCTGTCGCCGGGGACGTACTCGCGGATGTTGCTGATCTCCGCCTTTTCGGTGGAGAACACCAGCTTGGCGGCGTCATTGGGGATGTCGGTGGCCGAGGTGGTCATCTTCATATCCATCCCCAGCTTCCGCGGGAACACCATGACGTTCTGGTAGATGTCCACGTCCAGACGGATGGAGAACATCCCCAGAAAGTCGGAGATGTAGAGACAGCGGACGCCGATCTCATAGGTCCCGCGGTACCGGAAGGAGGTCTCCCGGTCCACGGTATAGCTTCCCATGGGGGGGAGGCTCATGGTGAGGGACTGCTCGGTGCATCGGACGCCGTCCGGCTGGGGCACGCTCACCACCGCCTCGATGAAGGGATAGGCGAAGGGGGAGGCGTTGATGATGCGCAGCTCGTAGTTCACCGGCTGCAGCTTCTCCACCTTGGAAATGTCGGAGCTGACGTAGATCCGGATCAGGGCCTTGCCCACCAGCACGTAGATCACGGACAGGATGGGCAAAAGCACAAGGAACCAGAACAGCACCGCCGACGCCGTGGCCCGGAGCGCCTGGGTAAAGATCAGGGCGAAAACGAGCAGCAGGGCGTATAGAACCGCCGGACGCCGGAATTTGACGAGCGGCCTTTTTTTCAGATTATCCATAGTTGGCCCGTTTCTTTCATGAGGTTATGGAAGGGTTCCGCGCCGGTCATCTCTTGGTCTTGAAGGGAGCCTCCACGGTGCGGAGAACCTCGCCGAGGATGTCCGCCAGGGTCTCGCGGTTCAGACGGGCCTCCTGGCTCAGCACGATGCGGTGCGCGATGCCGGGGGCGAACACGAAGGCGATGTCCTCGGGAAGGACGTAGTCGCGGCCTCTCAGGAAGGCGTAGGCCTGGGACAGCTTCATGAGCAGCAGGGACGCGCGGGGAGAGGCGCCCAGGGAGAGCTTCGGGCTCTTTCTGGTGGCGTGGACCAGGCGCACGATGTAGCGGCAGATCTCGGGCTCCAGCGCGATCTGCTGGCAGGCCGCCCGGATGCCGCGGATGGTCTCCACGTCGGTGACGGCGTTGACCTTTTCCAGCGGGTTGATGCCGCGGCGGTCGGAGATGATGTTGACCTCCTCGTCCTCGGTGGGATAGCCCATGGAGAGACGGATGGCGAAACGGTCCATCTGCGCTTCCGGCAGGGGATAGGTGCCCACGTAGCCCGTCGGGTTCTGGGTGGCGATGACCATGAAGGGATCGGGGACCCGGTAGGTGGTGCCGTCCACGGTGACCTTGGCCTCTTCCATGGCCTCCAGCAGAGCCGACTGGGTCTTCGGGGAGGCGCGGTTGATTTCGTCGGCCAGGAGGATGTTGGTCATGACCAGGCCCTCCCGGAACTCAAACATTTCCTTCTGGCGGTTGTACACGTTGAAGCCCGTGATGTCGGAGGCCATGACGTCCGGCGTGAACTGGGCGCGGTTGAAGTCCAGACCCGCGGAACGGGCCAGCGCCGCCGCCAGGGTGGTCTTGCCGGTGCCGGGCACGTCCTCGATCAGGACATGGCCGCCGGACAGCATGGCGGTGACCAGCAGGACGATTTCGTTGTGCTTGCCGATGACGACCTTCTCCACCTCGGAGATCAGGGCCTGCGCTGCCTTGTAGGAGCTTTCGGGGACAGAGATCTTGTTTTCGTTTGCCATGGTGCTTGCGCGGCGCGTGGACCGCATCCTTCCGTATAATTTTTATATTTGTAGTTTAAAGCGGCTTTCAGACTGCCTTTTTGTGATTTTACCACAAAGCAAACCGGAATACAATTGCAATTCCGTGAACATTGCGATTTTTTAGCTGAAAATTCGGCCGGGGATCCGACCGGAGACCGTCTCACCCGTCCGTCCGGGGAAAAAACGGGGGACGGTTTTCATTATTATACTATGCCGCGGCGGAACGGGAGGGCGGATCGACAAAAATTTACATTTCATCCTCTTATTGTTCGCAATTGACCGCGTGAACGAAGCGGAAAAATGTTATCCGAAATCTTTTATCCCGCTTCTTGTATTGCCCGCCCGGATGTGGTATACTGAGAGGGAATCACCGCGGCTCCCCACGGGGTTTGCGGAAACAGGACGGTACATCACCATGATTTACGACGTATTGATTATCGGCGCCGGCTGTACGGGCGTCATGACCGCGCGTCTGCTCTCCTCGAAGAACGTGAAGACCGCCGTGGCGGAAGCCCGCTGCGACGTGGCTATGGGAGCGACCTGCGCCAACTCCGCCATCGTCCACGCCGGATACGACGCGAAGCCCGGCACCCTCAAGGCGAAGCTCAACGTGCGCGGCAACGTGCTCATGAAGGAGCTCTGCGCGCAGCTCGGCGTGGAGGTGAAGAACGTCGGCTCCCACGTGGTGGGATTCGGCGAGGAGGACCTTCCGAAGCTGAAGGAGCTGTACGAGCGCGGCGTGTCGAACGGCGTCCCCGGACTGGAGATCATCGGTCAGGACGCCCTGCGCCGGATGGAGCCCAACGTCTCCCCGGAGGCCACCCATTCCCTCTGGGCCCCCTCGGCCGCCATCACCTGCCCCTACGGCATCACCATCGCCGCCGCCGACAACGCGGTCACAAACGGCGTCGATTTCTATTTCAACTTTCCCGTGGTCTCCTGCGCGAAGGAGGAGGGCGTCTTCGCGGTGTCGGACGGCGAGAAGACCATCCGCGCCCGCTATGTGGTCAACTGCGCCGGAGTGCATTCCGCGGAGCTGGCCGCCGTCCTCGGGGAGCGTGACTTCCCCATCACCATCACGCCCCGCCGCGGCGAATACTTCATTCTGGACAAGGCCGTCGGGCATCTGGCGAACTCCACCCTCTTCGTCTGTCCCTCCGACCGGGGCAAGGGCATCCTTGTCTCCCCCACGGTGGACGGCAACCTGATCGTGGGTCCCAACGCCTATCCCATCGAAGACGGCGACGACCGGGCCACCACGGCGGAGGGCCTGGCCGAGATCACCGCGGGAGCGCGCCGCATCATGCCGGAGGTGCCCATGAACATGGCCATCACCTCCTTCGCCGGCGTCCGCGCCACCCCCAACATCTACGACTTCTACCTGAAGCGCTCGGAGCAGGTCCCGGGCCTTATCCACGCGGTGGGCGTCGAGTCCCCCGGCTTTGCGTCCTCTCCGGCCACGGCGGAATACCTCGTCGGACTGCTGGAGGAGGCCGGACTGGAGCTGACGGACAAGGCGGACTACATCCCCACCAGACGTCCGGACGGCAACCACGTCCAGTTCAACCGGCTGAGCGAGGAGGACAAGGCGGCCCGGTGCCGGGAGAATCCCGCCTACGGAAAGATCGTCTGCCGCTGCGAGACCGTCACGGAGGGGGACCTTCTGGACATGCTCGACGCGCCCATCCCCGCCGTCACCATCGACATGATGAAGAAGAGACTGCGGGCCGGCATGGGACGTTGCCAGGGCGGGTTCTGCTCTCCCAGAGTGGCCGCTCTCATCGCGGAGCGCACCGGCATGGGGCTGGAGAACGTCACCAAGAACGGCGGCGGCTCCTGGCTGGTGACAAAACGGATCGGGGAGGAATGAGACCATGACGGACAAGAAGCTCATCATCATCGGCGGCGGTCCGGCCGGACTGGCGGCGGCTGTCGCGGCGGCGGACCGGGGACTGGATCCCGCGGATATTCTGGTGCTGGAGCGGGACAGCGAGCCCGGCGGCATCCTCAATCAGTGCATCCACGCCGGCTTCGGCCTCCACCGCTTCGGCGAGGAGCTGACCGGACCGGAATACAGCGGCCGCTACATCGCCATGGCCCGGGAGCGGAACATCCCGATCCTGTGCAACGCCATGGCCCTGAACCTCACCGCGGACCGGCGGGTGACCTTCGTCTCCCCCGAGACCGGCTACACCACCCTGCAGGCCGAGGCCGTGATCCTGGCCATGGGATGCCGGGAGAGGACCCGGGGAGCCCTGGGAACTCCGGGCACCCGTCCCTCCGGCGTCTACACGGCGGGATGCGCCCAGCGGTACGTGAACATCGAAGGCTTCCTGCCCGGACGCCGGGTCGTGATCCTGGGCTCCGGCGACATCGGCCTCATCATGGCGCGCCGCATGACCCTGGAAGGCGCGAAGGTGCTGGCGGTGTGCGAGATCATGCCCTACTCCGGCGGTCTGGCCCGGAACATCGCCCAGTGTCTCGATGACTTCGGCATTCCGCTGAAGCTGTCCCACACGGTCACAGAGATCCACGGGCGGGACCGGGTGGAGGCCGTGACCATCGTCGCGGTGGATGAAGCCAACGGCCGCCGTCCCATCCCCGGCACCGAGGAGACCATCGAATGCGACACGCTCCTTTTGTCCGTGGGCCTGATCCCGGAGAACGAGCTGACCCGGGCCGCGGGCATCGACATCAGCCGGGCCACCTCCGGCGCGGACGTGAACCAGCTGCGGGAGACCTCGGCTCCCGGCGTCTATGCCTGCGGAAACGTGCTCCACGTCCACGATCTGGTGGACTTCGTGTCCGAGGAGGCCGTCATCGCGGGCACTGCGGCGGCGGACCGGATCCTCGGCAAGGCGGCTCCCGTGGTGAAGACCCTGCCCGTGACGGCGGGAGACGGCATCCGCTACACGGTCCCGGAGCGCATCGACCTGACGGCGGAGCCCGAGGACGTGCGGATCTTCTTCCGGGTCCGGGACGTGTACAAAAAGGTTCAGCTCCTCGTTGAGACGGAGGAGGGCGAGGTCCTCGTGAAGCGCGCGAAATCCGCGGCGGCTCCCGGGGAGATGGAATCCCTCACGATCCCGGCGGATAAGCTGAAGGCCCTGACCGGTACGGACTGCGCCGGGATCCGGGTCACTCTGAAGGAAACGGGAGGCAAGGCAAAATGACGACGAGAGAACTGACCTGCGTGGTCTGTCCGGCCGGATGCCGCATGACGGTGACGCTGGACGAGAGCGGCGCGGTCCTGAAGGTCGAAGGCAACACCTGCGTCCGCGGCAAAGACTATGCCGTGAGCGAGGTCACCCATCCGGTCCGCACCCTGACCTCCACGGTCCCGGTGAGCACCGCCTCCGGAAAGAAAATGCTCCCCGTGCGGACCGACAAGCCCATTCCCAAGGAGAAGCTGTTCGACGCCATGGAGATCATCCGGGCGGCTAGGGCGGCGTCTCCCGTCCGCACCGGCGACGTGCTGATCCCGGACTTCATCGAGCCCGGCACCAACCTCATCGCCTGCCGGGACGAGCTGTGATACTGATCTCAAGTGAAAAGGAAGACGCAGCTTCTCGAAAGGAAGCCCTAGGCATAAATTCCCTAGGCATAAATGCCCTAGGCATAAATGCCTGGCAAGAACTTTATTATTGCACTGGTGCAGCTTTCTTCCCCACGTGCAGCACGGGGTAACGTACAGCACATCTTTTCAGTTTCTTCCATTCATAGATCTTCGCAAGATTTCCTTTTTATGTAGAACAGAGTATAAACATGGACGCCCGGTGTTTGCACGACGCTGAGGATCTTCATATTGAAAAAAGGCCCCGAACGGCCTTTTTTCGTTTATCGTATCCACACTCACCCGCGCAGGGGACTCAGCCCGGAGAGATCGCCCACCCAGGCGGACGCCGCCTCGAAATCCTCCAGCTGCTTTTCGTCGGACACGGCGGAGATGGGGATGGCGGGGAGGCCTGCGTTCAGCACGTACGCCAGGGACAGAGCGCCCAGGGACACGCCGCTCTCAGCGGAGAGCTCTCTCAGCCGCTCCATGACCGCCCGGTCGGAGGGTCCCGCCTTCTCCGGAGGGATCCTGCCGTCCGCCAGCTTGGAATAGAATCCTCCTCCCGCCGCCGCGAAGGCCAGAAGGGGCATCCCCTCCTCCGCGAACAGCTTCTTCAGGGACCGGCCGGTGGTGACCATGCCGTCGGGGGCTTCCCTCTCGCCTCCGGCGTCCGCCGTGAGACACTCCGCGTGCAGGCTCCATTCGTCGGACACGCCGATCATAACCCCGCGCCAGTCGTCCCCCAGATAATCCAGCGCGGCGCGGATCCTCTCAGCCTTGTAATTGGAGAAGCCGAACCGGGAAACCTTCCCCTCCTTCACCATGTCCCAGAGGAAATCCACGATCTCCCGGATGTCCGTATCCGGATTGTCCCGGTGGGTGAGATAGACGGGGATCGTGTCCATCCCCAGGGACCGGCGGGACTCTTCCAGATCCGCCATGGCCGAGGCCCGGTTCACCCGGCTCACGTCGCGGGCATCCGGCGCGTAGTGGCAGCATTTGGACGTGACGATCATATCGGTGATCCCCCGCGTCTTCAGCCACCGGCCCACGGTCCGCTCCGACTCGTTGAGCCCGGAGGGAGACCACCGTCCGTATACGTTGGCCGTGTCCAGGAACCGCCCGCCCATGGCGTAGTACCGGTCCAGGATGGAAAAGGACTTGTCATCGTCGTAGCCGCCGCCGAACCGGGCCGTTCCCAGGCACACGGCGGACAGATCAAAGGGCGCGCCCTCAAAGCGGATGCCTCGGATCATAGAACCCTCCCCTTACTTCTTCGATCGGATGAAAAAAGGGGAAACGCAGTCCGCGCGTCCCCTTTTGCTTTATTTCGGTCAATATCTCTGCTGATTGCCGTTGTTCTGATTCTTGCCCACATTGAGCATCTTCAGAATCTCATTGAAGTCCTCGTCGGTGATGGGAGCCTCGTCGTCGTTCGCGGGCTTCTTTTCCGGCTGGGGCTTCGCGGCGGCCGCGGGCTTGCTGTTGACGTTCACCTGCTTGGCTCCGTCCGGGGTCTTGCGTCCGGAGGCGACAGGATGGATGGTCTCGCGTCTGGAGAAGGTCTTGTCCGCCTCGTTCTTGTTCTGGAAGCCGGTGGCGATGATGGTCACCTTCATGGTGTCCTCGAGGTTCTCGTCAAAGGCCGCGCCCCAGATGACGTTGGCGTCCTCGGCGGCTTCGGAGGAGATCAGGTCGGAGCAGACGGTGATGTCGTCCAGGCTGATGTCCGGGGAAGCGGTGATGCTGATGAGCACGCCCTTGGAGCCGGTGATGGTGGTCTCAAGCAGCGGGCTGGTGATGGCGGCCTTGGCGGATTCCACGGCCTTGTCCTTGCCGGAGGCCTCGCCGATGCCCATGTGGGCGTATCCGGCGTCCTGCATGACGGAGGTCACGTCCGCGAAGTCCAGGTTGATGAACTCGGGGATGTTGATCAGCTCGGAGATGCTCTTGACGCCGTGGTTCAGCACGTCGTCCGCCACCTGGAATGCGTTCATCAGGGTGATCTTTTCCGCCACGTCCTTCAGCTTCTCGTTGGGGATGATGATGAGGCTGTCCACGAACTCCTTCAGCTTCTCGATGCCCGCCTCGGCCTGCTCCATACGCTTCTTCTGCTCGAAGGCGAAGGGCTTGGTCACGATGCCGACGGTGAGAATGCCCAGGCTCTTGGCGATCCGCGCCACGATGGGAGCCGCGCCCGTGCCGGTACCGCCGCCCATGCCCGCGGTGACGAAGACCATGTCCGCGCCCTCGAGAGCCGCGGTGATGGCCTCTTCGCTCTCCTCGGCCGCCTTGGCGCCAACCTCGGGATTGGAGCCCGCGCCGTGTCCCTTGGTGATCTTTTCGCCGATGGGAATGCGGACGTCCGCGTTGGACTTGTTCAGAGCCTGCAGGTCCGTGTTGATGGCGATGAATTCAACGCCCTTGATGGAGTTGGTCATGCGGTTGACCGCGTTGTTGCCGCCGCCGCCCACGCCGATTACCTTTATATTAACACCGCTCTCGTAGTTATCGTCGATTTCGAATGCCGGCATGAAGATGCCCTCCTTCTGCGAATACGGTTCCGATTATGGAAACTCACACTATGTTAATGTATATAATACACTACGGCGCGTTTTTTTTCAAGGGGTTTTGAGAATTTTCCGCAAAATTTTTGCATCCGGACCTCAACCCTCCGCCCGGGCCGCCGAGAAATCGTAGATCACCGTCACAGGATCCACCGCGGTCAGGTCGAAGGAGGCCGGGATCCCCTCCGCCAGCTGGCCGGACACGATGATCTCGTAGGCCATTCTCAGCTTGGCGGTCATGTCGCTCTCTCCCGCGCACTTCAGATCGTACAGTCCGCACGCCTTCATGCGGATTTCGTATTCGCCGGTCAGGTCGATCTCGTCAAGGAGCCCGTTCGCCATCAGATCGGAGCCAAGCGCCGCCGTCAGGACGCTTCGGATATACCGCTCGGAGCGCTCCCCGGCAAACACCAGCGGACGGCCAGCCACGGACTTGTCCACCGGCGGCAGGATCAGCTCCACCAGGCCCTCCGTATCGGCCTCCGACGGATCGGACACCACCTCGAGGACCTTCAGGTTCTCCGACAAAATCACCGTGTCGCCCCAGATGTCGGCGCAGTACCGGGCATGCTCGTCCGTCAGCGCGACGTTCACGCTCGTCAGCCCTTTTCTTGTGACCTCCGCGGACCGGATCCACGGCAGGCGGAAGGTGATGCTGTTTTCGGCACGGGCCGTCCGGAAGGAATAGAGGTTGTCCCCCGTCCGGATTCCGGATACCGCAGCCACCTGCTCCGCCGTATACAGCTCGGTTCCGGCCACGTCCACGGTCTCCACCACGAACAGGGTCTTGTACACCACGCCCGCCACCAGGGCCAGGATCGAGGTCAGGATCAGGGCCGTGAAGAACATGTGGCGGTATTCCCGGGCTCTCTGCCGGGCCGCCGCGTCCTTCTTCACCTGCCGGACCTCTTCCCTCCCCTTCTCCTCCGGGGAGGTGAACACGTCGGCGAACCATTCGGGGCGGATGCGGCTGCGCTTTTCCTTCACTGCCTCTCCTCCCTCGGGCGCGCCGGGACGGTAGGTATAGACGCCTCCGTCCTCCCGGGAGAACGCCGCGGCTCTGGCTCTTGCTCCCTCTCCGGAGCCGGAATCGGAGCCGGACGGCGCGGAGGCTTTGCCCACGGTCCACGTGTCGGTGCGGGTGCTGTAGCGGTCCCCGAACCACGCCGTGTCGGTCATGGGTCTCTTCTTCCTCCGCGGAATGGCCTGGGCGCGGTTCTTCTCCTCGGTGACCAGAGGGCGGGAGGGAGACGAGGCGGGATCCCGGGCGGCCTCCACGGCGCGGCGGTGTCCCTCGTCGGCAAAGGTGCCCCGGTAGGGCTGCTCCCGTGACGGATTGTCCGTGGAAACGCCCACGCCGTATTCCCGGCTCATTTCCCGTTCCTTTTCGTCCTGCGTGCACACGCGGTCGTAGACGAAAAGCAGGCCGGAATCCTTTGCGCGGCGTCTGTTGCTCATGTTGTCTCCCTTCCGGTCCGGTCCGCCCGGAGCCTGTATCGATCGAAGCCCGTCAGCTCTTCTTCTTGTCCGCGACGAGCTTCAAGAGGTCGTTGTAAATCAGTTTGTTGGAATCCGGTACGGCAAAGCGCCGGATGTTCTCCCGTCTTGCCTCGGCGATCGGCTCTCCCTCGGGGGACAGGAGCCGCGCCACCTCCTCCACCAGAGGCTTCGCGCCGTCGGTCAGATCCTTTTCCTCGAAGAGGGCGGCGGCGTCCGCGTCGGCCAGGACCTTGGCGTTCTTGTACTGGTGGTTCTCCGCCACGTTGGGGGAGGGGATGAAGATGGCGGACTTGCCGGTGATGGCCAGCTCGGAGACGGTCATGGCGCCCGCCCGGTTGATGGTCAGGTCCGCCGCGGCCATTTTCATCGGCATGTCGTAGATGTACTCCACCAGCTCGATGTTCTCGCATTTGTCCAGCCCCATCTCCCGGAACTGGGATCCGCAGAGCTCCCGCTCGATGGCGCCGGTGGCGTGGATGTGGTACACCTCCGGGTGCTTCGCGGTGAACTCCCTCATGACGCAGAGGACCGCGTCGTTGACCTTTTCCGCGCCCATGGAGCCCGCGTAGGACAAAAGGATGTACTTGTACCGGTCCGGGATCCCCAGCTTCGCCCGGGCCTCCTCCCGCGTCATGGAGTTGAAGCCGCCCAGGATCGGGTTGCCCACCTTCATGAGCTTGGCGCGGTCGCAGGTCAGGCTCTCGCCGGTCTTCTCGAAGTTCAGGTAGATGCGGTCCACGTGCTTCTGCAGCATCTTGACCGCCACGCCGGCGATGGCGTTGGACTCGTGCAGGGCGGTGGCGATGCCCATATCGGATGCCGCCTTCACCACGGGCCAGCAGACGTAGCCGCCGGTGCCAACCACCAGATCGGGCTTGAACTCCTCGATGATCTTCCGGGCCTTGAGCGGGGAGGTGGCCGCCAGATACGCCGCCTTCAGGTTGGCCGGCGAGATGGAGCGGCGGAGCCCCTGGACCTCCACGTAGTAGAGGGGATAGCCCGCCTTCGGCACCAGCTTGTTTTCGATGCCCTTCTTTGTGCCCACGTAGGCGATGACCGCCTCCGGATCGTTCTGCTGAATGGTATTGGCAATGGCGAGCGCGGGATTCACGTGTCCTCCCGTTCCGCCTCCTGTCATCAGTACGCGCATGTTTCTGCCCCCGTTGATGTAATGGTAGGTCTCAGTCCAGACCCGCTCTCCGCCTCATATCCGCCTCCTCCAGCTCCGCCCGGCTCCTGTAGTCGTGCTGGGAGATCCGAAGCAGGAGGCCCACCTCGTACATCTGCATGATGAGGGAGGAGCCGCCGTAGGAGAAGAACGGAAGGGATATGCCGGTATTCATATAGGTGGTGTCCACCACCATGTGGCCGATGATCTGCACCGCGAAATGGGTGGTGATCCCGAAGGCGGTCAGCATGGAGAAGGAATCCTTCGCGCGGGACGCCACCCGGTAGCCCCGCCACAGGAAGGAGAAGAACAGAACGATCAGTACCGCCGCGCCCACGAAGCCGAACTCCTCGCACCAGATGGCGAAGATGAAGTCCGTATGGGCCGCGCCCAGGTAGCTGTACTTCTGCCGGCTCTGGCCCACGCCCACGCCGAAGAGACCGCCAGAGCCCACGGCGTACAGGCTCTGCATGGACTGCCAGCGGTCGGAGTCCGGGGAGAAGATCCGGGTGAACCGGTCCCGGGCGTAGGGAACGATGACGATGTACGCCACCGCCGCCACGGCCAGCAGCGCCACGATGGTCACCGGAGCCCACCAGGGACGGCATTTGCGGTCCCCCATCACCAGAATCATGAACAATCCGATCAGACCGATGATCATGGTGCCGGACAGATGGCGTCCGATGATGACCAGGCCGCAGGACACGCCCACCAGAAGCCCCGGCAGAACCACGTTGTAGAGGTACTGGGATCCGGGAGACACGGCGTCGGCCATGCGCTTCTTCATGACGTCGGCGTACATGGCCAGAAGCATGACCTCTCCGATCTTCATGATCTCCGAGGGCTGGATGGTGACCGGCACGCCGGGGATCTGGATCCAGCGCTGGGCCTGACCCTCCGAAATGCCCACGGAGCTCTTCAGCACGATCAGAAGACAGACCGCCGCGAAGGTCCAGACGCCGATGGGGATCAGCCGCCGCATGACGCGGTGCTCGTAGGGGATCTTCCAGCCGAGGACCATCATGATGAGCCCCAGCACCACGAAGATGCCCTGACGGACGGCGTAGTACAGGGCCCCGTAATCCTTCCGGACCGCCAGAGGATAGCTGGCGCTGAGTACGGTGATGGACCCGAGGGACAAGAGGACCAGAACCAGGATCAGAAGAGGACGATCCACACCGCTCTTCACCCGGACGATGCCTCTCTGCCAGGCGCTTTCCTCGCGCTCCTGACGCTTCCACTGAGTCAGCTTCCGCTCCTCGTACCGCTCGATGGTCCTCTGCTCCCTGCCCGCCGTTCTTCCTCCGCCCGGCACGGCGAGACCGCGTCCCGCGTTCAGTCCGGCGGCCTGAGAAGGAGTCCTTCGTTCCGCTCTGCCCCTGCCGTCCGCACTCCGGGAGGCGCCGGACCGGTAGGCGTTTCCGCTCCGCGCTCCGGCGTCCGGATAGGCCGGGCGGTTCCGGTTCTGCGCCTGAGCGGGCGGATTCTGCGGGCTCCGGCGCACCCGGTCCCGGGATCCGTTCCCGGAATACGCCGCCATTTCCTCCGGAGTCCGGCGCGCGCGGGACACTCCGCCCCGATAGGGATTGGGTTCGTTCATGCGCCGCCTCCGTTCCGATTGATCTTGAATCGATTCATGTTTTCGGGACCGTCACCGGAGTCCCCAGACCAGGGACACCGCGGACAGCACCGCCGTCACCACGGACGCCACCGCCACGATCTTCACCTCCGACCAGCCCAGCTGCTCGAAGTGATGATGGATGGGGGCCATTTTGAAGAGCCGCTTTCCGTGGGTCAGCTTGAAATATCCCACCTGCAGCATGACCGACGCGGTCTCGAGGATGTACCAGAAGCCGAACACGATCACAAGAAGGGGATTCTCCAGCATGAACGCGCCGCCCACCACCAGTCCGCCGAGGAACAGGGAGCCCGTATCCCCCATGAACACCCGGGCGGGATAGAAATTATACACTAAGAATCCGGCGCACCCGCCGATCAGCACCGCCCCGAGGATCAGGGGGGACAGATCCGGACCGGCTCCGCCCGCGAAATACGCGGAAGCCGCGAAGAACACGCCCGCGATCAGGGTCACGCTGGAGCAGAGCCCGTCGATGCCGTCCGTCAGATTCACGGAATTCATGACGCCCACCAGCAGCAGCAGGGCAATCACGTAGTAGAAGATGCCGAAGTTCACGCTCTTCCCGACGAAGGGGAAATAGATCTCCGTCATGGGAGGCAGGCCCTCCGCCCGGCGCACCATGGCCATGCCGAACAGGTAGAGCCCGGCGGCCAGCACCTGCAGGAGGAATTTCTGCGGGGCGGTCAGGCCCTCGTTCTGCTTCTTCCTCAGCTTGGCGCTGTCGTCGATCATGCCGATGAGCCCGCCGCAGAGTCCGAAGAACAGGGTGAACACCAGGGGCAGGCTCGCCCGCACTCCGTCCGTGACGGCGATATACGCGCATCCCGCGATGCCGGTCAGGACCGACGGAATAATGAAGGCGATGCCGCCCATGGTGGGGGTGCCCTCCTTGCTCTTGTGCCAGCGGGGACCGATGTCCAGGATCTTCTGCCCCATTTTCCGGCTTTTCAGGATGGGGATCAGCTTCTTCGAGATGAGGACGGTGGCCGTGAACACTAAGACCATCGCCGCGATGAAAATCAGACTCTCCTGCATGGATGTTGTACTTCCTTAACCTGTATTCTTTCCTCAGACGGGAGGATTCCCTCCCCGGATCACTTTCTCTTCTTCGCCTTCCGCTTCTTCATGCACTCGATGACCCGTTCGGCGGCCACGGCGCGGCTGGCCTTCACCAGAAGGATGTCACCGGGCTCCAGGGCTCCGAGGATCATGTCCGCCATGCCCTGCACGTCCCGGGTGTCCAGGCAGACGAAGACGTTCTCCGCCCGGATCCCCTTCTTGATGGCCGCCTCCGCCACGATGTCCGCGGTCATGCCGAAGCAGAAGAGCTTCTGCACGCCCATCTGCGCCACGTACTGGCCGATCTGGTCGTGCATGAGCCGGGAGTATTCGCCCAGCTCCAGCATATCGCCCAGAAGAGCGGTGGGACGCGCGCCCTTCTCCCCGGCCATGGCCACCAGCACGTCTATGGCGGCCCGCATGGATTCGGGAGAGGCGTTGTAGCAGTCGTCGATGACGGTGATGCCGCCCACATCGTAGATCTTCTGCCGCATGTCCGCGCCAACGAAGTTCTTGAGCCCCCGGCGGATGGCGTCGTCCGTCATGCCCAGAAGGACGCCCACGGCGTAGGCCGCCAGGGAGTTGTAGACGTTGTGGCGTCCCAGGGCGGGCACCTCCACGTTGGTGACGGCCTTGTTCGCGTAGATCAGGTCGTAGACGATGCCGTCGGGCTTCTGACGGATGTTCACCGCCCGGAAGTCGCCGGTGTGGTTGTAGACGCTCATGAGGCGGGGCTTTTTCGGCAGCTTCTCAGCCTCCGCCGCCAGAAGGGGTTCGTCCGCGTTCAGCAGCAGGATCCCGTCCTCCGGCATGCCGAGGCGGATCTCCATCTTGGCGCGGCAGATGTTTTCCCGGGTTCCGAGGGAGGCCAGGTGGGAGGTGCCGATATTGGTCACCAGGGCGATGTCGGGCCGGGCGATCTTCGACATGGTCTCGATCTCGCCCAGATTGCTCATGCCCATCTCCAGCACCGCAACCTCGTCCCGGGGACCGATGCCGAAGACGGTCAGGGGAAGCCCGATGACGCTGTTGTAGTTGCCCTGGGTCTTGTAGGCCCGGAATCCGGCGGAGGCCACGGCGTAGATGAACTCCTTGGTGGTGGTCTTTCCCACGGAGCCGGTCACCGCCACGAATTTCGCCTTCGTGTGGTTCCGGTATTCCGCCGCCAGCCGTCCGAGGGCCGCCACGGTGTCCTCCACCAGAACGGCGGCGAAGGGCTTTCCGGAGGCCGCGGCGCTGTCCGGCACGAACTGGCAGAGGAAGCAGGAGGAGCCCGCCTCCAGCGCCTGCGGAATGAAGTCGTTGCCATCGTTCCGCTCGCCCTTGATGGCGGCGAACAGGATCCCGACTCCGGCTTCCCGGGAGTCGATGGCCACACCGGTGACCGCCTCCCCGCCGTCCGCGCCTCCGTACAGCGCCAGCTTTCCGCCCACAATCCCGGCGATCTCCGCCGGCGTATACGTCCTCAGCTTCAGTTCCACGCTCATGTCGCTCTTCCCCGCTCTTTCCCGTTCCGCAGACGCCGCACGGCGGAGCCCGCTTCAAATTCAATGATTCAGATCCCGTCCGGATGATTCTCCCGATCCTCCTCCTGCCCGCCGGACGTCTCCCGGGCGGAGGAACCGTATCTTTCAAGCGCTTCGGCCGCCACCGCTTCCTCGTCGAAGGGAGCTCTGCCGTCCGCCGTGATCTCGTATTTTTCGTGGCCCTTTCCCAGAAGCAGGACCGTGCCGTCCCGGGGAGCGGATCCCACGGCATACCGGATGGCCCTCGCCCGGTCCGGAATGACCGCGCATGGACCGGACCCGCGGAAGCCCGAGAGTATGTCCCGGAAAATGGCGTCCGGATCCTCGCTCCGGGGATTGTCGGAGGTGACCACCGTTTCGTCCGCCAGCCGCTCCGCGATCTGAGCCATGAGGGGCCTCTTGCTCCGGTCCCGGTCCCCGCCGCAGCCGAACACCACGGTGAGCCGCCCCGGGGAGAATTCCCGGACCGCCGTCAGGACCGCCTCCATGGCGTCCGGCGTATGGGCGTAGTCGATGAACACCGCCGGTTTCTCCGCGCCGTCC